>CAJICH010000002.1_pt1 | contig 143216 bp, 127 predicted proteins | sample 9199591 | NCBI WGS metagenome assembly CAJICH01 (sample SAMEA7708332, study PRJEB35096) | sediment metagenome | biome: marine neritic benthic zone biome [ENVO:01000025]; feature: sediment [ENVO:00002007]; material: shallow marine sediment [ENVO:03000034] sea grass bed [ENVO_01000059] ...
CTCAGGCGCCGCGTCGATCTGGTCATAGGCCTTGAACTCGCCGAACTGCTTCGTGATCGCAGCCGTCAAAGTCGTCTTGCCATGATCAACATGACCAATCGTCCCAACATTCACATGCGGCTTATTCCGCTCGAACTTTTCCTTCGCCATGGTGGCCTCCTTCTTGTCCCTTCAGCGCCGCGCGTTATCCGCGCGTCACGCGTATTTCGCCTGAATTTCTTCCGAGATGTTCGACGGCACCGGATCGTAGTGGTCGAACTGCATGGTGAACTGCGCGCGGCCCGACGACATCGAGCGCAGGGTGTTGATGTAGCCAAACATGTTGGCCAGCGGCACGAACGCGTTGATGACGATCGCGTTGCCGCGGCCCTCCTGTCCCTGCACCTGGCCACGCCGGCTGGTGAGGTCGCCGATAATGCCTCCCGTATATTCCTCGGGCGTCACCACTTCGACCTTCATGATCGGCTCTAGAAGCTTGGCGCCCGCCTTCTTCATGCCCTCGCGCATGCACATGCGCGCGGCCTGTTCAAAGGCCATGACCGACGAGTCGACGTCGTGGAATTTACCGTCGATCAGCCCGACCTTGAAGTCGATCACCGGGAAGCCTGCCAGCGGACCGGAATCCATAACCGAGTTGATGCCTTTCTCGACGCCGGGGATGTATTCCTTGGGCACCACGCCTCCAACGATCTTGCTCTCGAACGAGTAGCCTTCGCCAGACTCGGTCGGGCTGATGATTAGCTTCACCTCGGCGAACTGGCCCGAGCCGCCGGTCTGCTTCTTGTGCGTATAAGTGTGCTCGATTTCGCGGCTGACCGTCTCGCGATATGCCACCTGCGGCGCACCGATATTCGCTTCAACCTTGAATTCGCGCTTCAGGCGGTCGACCAGGATGTCGAGATGAAGCTCGCCCATTCCCTTCATGATCGTCTGACCCGATTCCTGATCCGTCTCGACCCGGAACGAAGGATCCTCCGCCGCGAGCCGCGCCAGGCCCTGGCTCATCTTCTCTTGGTCGGCCTTCGATTTCGGCTCGACCGCGATCTCGATCACCGGCTCCGGGAAGGTCATAGTCTCGAGTATGACCGGCTTGTCCATCGAGCAGAGCGTGTCGCCAGTCGTGGTCTCCTTCAGTCCCGCCAGCGCGATGATGTCGCCGGCAAAGGCTTCGGTGATCTCTTCCTGCTTGTTCGAGTGCATCATGACCATGCGGCCGACGCGTTCGCGCTTGCCCTTGGTCGAGTTCAGTATCTGGTCTCCCTTGGTCAGCTTGCCGGAATAGATCCGGGTAAAGGTCAGGGTCCCCATGAACGGATCGTTCATGATCTTGAATGCGAGGCCCGAGAACGGCTCATTGTCGTCGGCCCGGCGCTCGATGTCGCGCGTCTCGCTCTCGTCGCCGGGCTTGAAGCCCACATAGGCCGCGACATCCAGCGGTCCCGGCAGATAGTCGATGACCGCGTTCAGCAGAGGCTGCACGCCCTTGTTCTTGAACGCCGAGCCGCAGAGCACGGGCACGAAGCTGAGGTCTAGCGTGCCCTGGCGGATCAGACGGCGCAGGGTCTCGGTGTCAGGCTCCTGGCCTTCGAGATAGGCCTCCATGACGTCGTCATCCTGCTCGACGGCAAGCTCGACCATTTCGGCGCGCATTTCCTCGGCCTTGTCGCGCAGTTCAGGCCGGATCTCCTTGCAAACCCAGCTTGCGCCCAGATCCTCGCCCTGCCAGACCCATTCCTGCATGGTGATCAGGCTAACCAGGCCCTCGAACTCGTTCTCGGCACCGATCGGCATTTGGATCGGCAGCGGGACAGCACCCGTCCGGTCCTTGATCATCTTCACGCAATTGAAGAAGTCGGCGCCGATCTTGTCCATCTTGTTGACGAAGACGATGCGCGGAACGTTGTAGCGGTCGGCCTGCCGCCAGACGGTCTCGGTCTGCGGCTCGACACCCGCATTGGCGTCCAGCAGACAGACAGCACCGTCCAGCACCGCCAACGAACGCTCGACCTCGATGGTGAAGTCGACGTGGCCAGGGGTGTCGATAATATTGAAGCGGAATTGAGCCTCGTCAGGCGTTTTGCCGTAGCCGCCGTTGGGCGTCTCGCCATCCTCGGTGCGGAACCAGAAGGTCGTGGTCGCCGCCGAAGTGATGGTGATGCCGCGCTCCTGTTCCTGCTCCATCCAGTCCATCGTCGCGGCGCCGTCATGCACCTCGCCGAGCTTATGGCTTTTGCCGGTGTAGTACAGAATGCGCTCGGTGCAGGTGGTTTTGCCTGCATCGATATGCGCCATGATGCCGAAGTTTCGGTAGCGCTCGAGCGTATATTCGCGGGCCATCGTCCTGTCCTCGGGGGTTAGCTGCTCATTACCATCGGTAATGGCTGAAGGCTTTGTTCGCCTCCGCCATCTTGTGCGTGTCCTCACGCTTCTTGACGGCCGTGCCGCGGTTGGCCACCGCGTCCATCAACTCGCCGGCCAGGCGCGCTTCCATGGTCGTCTCGTTGCGGTCCCGCGCGGCCTTGATCAGCCAGCGGATCGCAAGGGCCTCGCGGCGTTCAGGGCGGACCTCGACCGGCACCTGGTAGGTGGCGCCACCGACCCGGCGCGAACGGACCTCGACCGAGGGCTTCACGTTGTCGAGCGCCTCGTGGAAAACCTCGACCGGCTCGCGCTTGAGCTTTTCCTCGACCGTGCCCAGCGCGCCGTAGACGATGCTCTCGGCGACCGACTTCTTGCCGGCATACATGAGGTTGTTCATGAATTTGGTGACCACGCGATCGCCGAACTTAGCGTCCGGTAGGATCTCGCGTTTCTCGGCGCGGTGGCGTCTGGACATCGCCGTCTCTCCTTATCTCGGACGCTTGGCGCCGTATTTCGACCGGCGCTGACGGCGATCCTTGACCCCTTGGGTGTCGAGCACGCCGCGTAGAATATGGTAGCGAACGCCCGGCAAATCCTTGACGCGGCCACCGCGGATCAGCACCACCGAATGCTCCTGAAGGTTATGGCCCTCGCCAGGAATGTAGCTGATCACCTCATAGCCATTAGTCAGACGCACCTTGGCAACCTTGCGTAGAGCCGAGTTCGGCTTCTTCGGCGTGGTCGTGTAGACGCGCGTGCAAACACCGCGCTTCTGGGGACATGCCTCCAGATGCACAGCCTTGCTTCTTTTTACTCGTGGCTGCCGGGGCTTCCGGATCAGCTGCTGAATTGTCGGCATCGGTGCCTACCCCAATTTCGTCTCGTCCGTCGTCTCGTCACTCATCTCGTCGCGTGTTCCGTAGCCGCCCGCACATCGCGCCGCCCGTGAGGCGAATACGATATTCGCCGCGCGCCGCCACGCGCCTGCGATCCCTGCGGCAGAAAACCAGAGGACCGGGCTGAACGCCGGGTCATGCATGCCGGTTGTCAGGCTTTACGATCACGCGCGAGTGGGGCCCGACCGGGGCCCTCCCGCGAAGTGGGCGGAACTTACTCACGCTCCCCCTGGGGGTCAAGGCCGAAAATCAGGGATTTTTCAATGGAGAGACAGTGCGCCGCGGGCATGCCTCAAGCCAACGAATTTCGTCCGATTTTGCGCGCCAGACCGCATGTTTCACGAAGGCACCACTTCGCCACGCGAAAGATCCTTGCGGGGCTGAAATTCGGGGCCGGAAACTGGTGGCGAAAAACCCGGCGCCGGGGCGCCGGGTCTTCGATTTCTTCACGCGCTGGTGTTCCGCTCAGAGGATCTCGTCGAAACCGCCGCCGGTTGCCGATGCGGGCTCCGCCGCTTTTTCTTCGTCCTCGGCCGGCACTTCGATCACCTCTAGCGCTGCCGCTGCGGCTGCCGCCACCGCCTCGCGCTCGGCCAAGATCGCCTTGTCGCGGCCAGCCGCGACCTGCTTGATCCGGGTCGTCGCGCCGCCGGTGCCGGCCGGGATTAGCCGACCGACGATGACGTTCTCCTTCAGACCCACCAGACGGTCACGCTTTCCTTGCGTCGCCGCCTCGGTCAGCACGCGGGTCGTCTCCTGGAACGACGCCGCCGAGATGAAGGACCGCGTCTGCAAGCTGGCCTTGGTGATGCCCAGCAGAACCGGTGCGCCTGCGGCGGGCTTGCGGCCATCGGCCTCGGCCCGTGCGTTGATTTCGTCGAACTCAGCGCGATCGACCTGTTCGCCCGCCAGAAGCGTCGTCTCGCCAGAGGACGAGATCTCGATCTTCTGCAGCATCTGGCGCACGATGACCTCGATGTGCTTGTCGTTGATCTTCACGCCTTGCAGGCGATAGACTTCCTGCACCTCGTTAATCAAATAGACGGCCAGCGCTTCGATGCCCATGATGGCGAGAATGTCATGGGGGGCGGGGTTGCCATCCATGATATATTCGCCCTTCTGGATCACATCCCCTTCCTGGACAGCGATATGCTTGCCCTTCGGGATCAGGTATTCCTTGGGCTCCAGGCTCTCGTCCAAGGGCTCGATCGCGATCCGCCGCTTGTTCTTATAGTCCTTGGCAAAGCGCACGGTGCCGTCGATCTCAGCGATGATCGCGTGGTCCTTCGGACGCCGCGCCTCGAACAATTCCGCCACCCGCGGCAGACCGCCGGTGATGTCCTTGGTCTTGGCACCCTCGCGCGGGATGCGCGCGACGACAGCACCGGCCGAGATCTTCTGACCATCCTCGACCGAAAGGATCGCGTCGACCGACATGAAGTAGTGGGCTGGGTTGCCGTTATCGAGCTTGACCATATTGCCCTTGCCGTCGACCAGCGTGATCGCGGGTTTGAGCTCGTTACCCTTGGGTGCCGAGCGCCAGTCGGAGACGATGCGCTGCGAGATGCCGGTGGCATCGTCGGTCTCCTCACGCAGAGTAAATCCGAGCTCGAGGTCGACGAACTTCGCCACACCGCCCTTCTCGGCGATGATTGGAAGGGTATAGGGATCCCACTCGGCCAGACGCTCACCGCGACCGACGTCCTGGCCTTCCTTGACCAACAACTTCGAGCCATAGCTCAGCTTGTGGGTCGCCCGCTCGCGGCCTTGCTCGTCTACGATGGCCAGCTGCATGTTGCGGGCCATCACGATCACGTCTTTATCTGAGTTCTTCAGCGTATTGGTGTTCTTGAACGTGACCTTGCCTTCCTGAGTCGATTCCAGGAACGACTGGTCCGCCACGTTCGCCGCGCCGCCGATATGGAACGTCCGCATGGTCAACTGGGTGCCCGGCTCGCCGATCGACTGAGCGGCAATGATGCCGACGGCCTCGCCGACATTGACCTTTGTGCCGCGCGCCAAGTCGCGCCCGTAACACTGGGCGCAAACGCCATCGTCAGCCTCGCAAGTCAGTGGCGAGCGAATCTTGATCGACTGGACTTTCGCGTCATCGATTAGGGCCGCCTCGGGCTCCTCGATTAACACGCCCGCCGCATGGATGACCTCGCCCGTCGACGGATCAACGACGTCCTCGACCGGCACTCGGCCCAGGATCTGCTCGCCGATCGTCGCGATCACGTTGCCGCCATCGACCACCGCCTCGGACATGATGCCAAGTTCGGTGCCGCAATCGTCGATCTTGACGATGCAATCCTGAGCGACATCAACCAGACGCCGGGTCAGATAGCCCGAGTTCGCGGTCTTCAACGCCGTATCCGCCAAGCCCTTGCGGGCGCCGTGGGTCGAGTTGAAGTATTCGAGGACGGTCAGGCCTTCCTTGAAGTTCGAGATGATCGGCGTCTCGATGATCTCGCCCGACGGCTTGGCCATCAGGCCGCGCATGGCAGCGAGCTGGCGCATCTGGGTCGGCGATCCACGCGCGCCGGAATGCGACATCATGTAGACAGAATTCATGTCCGCCACGCGTCCGGTCTTCTCGTCAGACCGGACCGCCCGGATCTCATCCATCATCGCATCGGCGACCTTGTCCGTGCACTTGGACCAGGCATCGACGACCTTGTTGTATTTCTCGCCCTGGGTGATCAGGCCGTCGAGGTATTGCTGTTCGAATTCTTTGACCAGATCGCGGGTCTCGTTGACGATGCTCCACTTGGTCTCGGGGATCACCATATCGTCCTTGCCGAACGAGATGCCGGCCTTGAACGCCTCGGTGAAGCCCAGCGACATGATGCGGTCGCAAAAGATCACGCTCTCCTTCTGACCCGAGTGGCGGTAGACGGTATCGATTACCTCGCCGACCTCGCGCTTTCGCAGCACGCGGTTGACGATCTCGAAAGGCACCTTGACGTTCTTGGGCAGAAGGTTGGCCAGCAACATCCGGCCCGGGGTCGTCTCAACCCGCTGCACAACTGGATTGCCCTCGTCATCCACAGTGTGGAATCGCGTGAAGATCTTTGTGTGGAGATTGATCAGGCCAGCCTGCATGGCGTGCTCGATCTCGGACTGGTCGGCCAGCACCATCCCCTCGTTCGGCTCACCTTCCTTCTCGAGGCTGAGGTAGTAAAGACCCAGGATCATGTCCTGCGACGGCACGATGATCGGCTTGCCGTTCGCGGGGCTGAGCACGTTGTTTGTCGACATCATCAGCACACGCGCTTCCAGCTGTGCCTCCAGGCTCAGCGGAACATGTACGGCCATCTGATCGCCGTCGAAGTCGGCGTTGAATGCAGCGCAGACCAGCGGGTGAAGCTGGATCGCCTTGCCCTCGACCAGCACCGGCTCGAACGCCTGGATACCCAGGCGGTGAAGCGTCGGCGCCCGGTTCAGCAAAACTGGATGCTCGCGGATCACCTCGTCCAGAATGTCCCAGACCTCGGGGCGCTCCTTCTCGACCAGCTTCTTCGCCTGCTTAACCGTCGAGCTCAGCCCCTTCGCGTCGAGCCGCGAATAAATGAACGGCTTGAACAGCTCGAGCGCCATCTTCTTCGGCAGGCCGCACTGGTGCAGTTTCAACTCCGGCCCGGTCACGATGACCGAGCGGCCCGAGAAGTCGACCCGCTTGCCCAGCAGGTTCTGCCGGAACCGACCCTGCTTGCCCTTCAGCATGTCGCTCAGCGACTTCAGCGGACGCTTGTTGGCGCCGGTGATCACCCGGCCGCGGCGACCGTTATCAAAGAGAGCGTCAACCGATTCCTGCAGCATCCGCTTCTCGTTGCGGATGATGATGTCCGGCGCGCGCAGCTCGATCAGCCGCTTAAGGCGGTTGTTGCGGTTGATTACGCGGCGGTAAAGATCGTTCAGGTCCGAGGTGGCGAAGCGGCCACCATCCAGCGGAACCAGCGGGCGCAGTTCGGGCGGAATCACTGGTACGACCGTCAGCACCATCCATTCGGGGCGGTTGCCGGACTCGATGAAGTTCTCGACTAGTTTCAGACGCTTGATGATCTTTTTCGGCTTCAGCTCGCCGGTTGCCTCGGCCAGATCCACGCGCAGGCGCTCGGCCTCGGCCTCAAGATCGATCGCCGACAGCATCTCGCGGATCGCTTCGGCACCGATACCGGCCCGGAAGGCGTCCTCGCCATACTGGTCCTGGGCGTCGAGGAACTCTTCCTCGGTCATCAGCTGGCCATGGGTCAGATCGGTCATGCCCGGCTCGATCACGACATACTGCTCGAAATAGAGCACGCGCTCGAGATCGCGCAGCGTGATGTCCAGCATCAGGCCGATCCGCGACGGCAGCGACTTCAGGAACCAAATATGCGCGACTGGAGCCGCAAGTTGGATGTGGCCCATGCGCTCGCGCCGGACCTTCTGAAGCGTGACCTCGACACCGCATTTCTCGCAGGTAACCCCGCGATATTTCATGCGCTTGTATTTGCCGCACAGGCACTCGTAATCCTTGATGGGACCGAAGATCCGCGCGCAGAACAGACCATCGCGCTCGGGTTTGAAAGTCCGGTAGTTGATCGTTTCTGGCTTCTTAATCTCACCGAACGACCACGAGAGAATCCGCTCGGGCGAGGCGAGCGATATCCGGATCTCGTCGAATGTCTTCGGCGGCTCGATCGGATTGAAGATGTTCGTCAATTCCTGGTTCATGGATCGATCTCCATAATCCCCCTACCTTCAGGGGCACCCCCGCAGGGCAGCGCGCAGGGGGTGCGCGCCGCCCGGGGGGTGGATTAGATTTCCTCGTCGCCGTCCAAAAGTTCGACGTTGAGGCCAAGCGAGCGGATTTCCTTCACCAGCACGTTGAAGGATTCCGGGATGCCGGCCTCGAAATCGTCCTCGCCCTTGACGATCGACTCGTAGACCTTGGTCCGGCCCGCCACGTCGTCCGACTTCACCGTCAGCATCTCCTGCAGCGTGTAGGCGGCGCCATAAGCTTCCAGCGCCCAGACCTCCATCTCGCCGAAGCGCTGGCCGCCGAATTGGGCCTTGCCGCCCAGCGGCTGCTGGGTGACCAGACTGTAGGGGCCGGTCGAGCGCGCGTGGATCTTGTCATCGACCAAGTGATGGAGCTTGAGGAGGTACTTGTAGCCAACAGTCACCGGCCGCGAGAATGCCTCGCCGGTTCGCCCGTCGAAGAGGGTCACCTGCCCGCTTTCGTCGAGTCCGGCCAGTTTCAGCGCGTCGTTGACATCCGCCTCCTTGGCACCGTCGAAAACCGGCGTTGCGATTGGCACACCGCCACGAATATTGTCCGCCGCCTCCAGCATTTCATCATCCGACATGTCCGACGTCGCCTCGGAGAAGACGTTGTCGCCATAGACGATCTTCATCGCGTCCTTGACCGGCACCATGTCGCCCTCGCGGCGATAGGTGTCGAGCGCGTCCGAGACGATCTTGCCCAGGTTTGCCGCGGCCCAGCCCATATGGGTCTCCAGGATCTGGCCCACATTCATGCGGCTGGGCACGCCCAGCGGGTTCAGAACGATGTCAACCGGCGTGCCTTCCGCCAGGAACGGCATGTCCTCCTCGGGCACCACCTTCGAGACCACGCCCTTGTTGCCGTGACGGCCGGCCATCTTGTCGCCTGGCTGCAGCTTGCGCTTCACCGCGACGAAGACCTTGACCATCTTCATGCCGCCCGGGGGCAAATCGTCGCCCCGACGCACTTTCTCGACCTTGTCCTCGAAGCGGGCTTCAAGCACGCGCTTGGCCTGATCGTATTGCGAATTCAACGCTTCTACTCGGGCCGCGTCCTTCTCGTTCGACAACGCCAGCTGCCACCACTGACCGCGGCTGAGGCTTTCGAGCAGATCATCGGTGATCTTGGACTTGGGCTTGACGCCCTTCGGACCCTTGACCGCGGTCTTGCCCAGGATGATCTCTTTCAGGCGCGCGTAGATGTTGCGCTCTAGGATCTCCAGCTCGTCATCGCGGTCGCGGGCTAGGCGGTCGATCTCATCGCGCTCGATCTGCAGTGCACGCTCGTCCTTGTCGATGCCGTGACGGTTGAAAACCCGGACTTCAACGACGGTGCCGAAATCGCCCGGCGGCATCCTCAGCGAGGTGTCACGCACATCCGAGGCCTTCTCGCCGAAGATCGCACGCAGGAGCTTCTCCTCGGGCGTCATCGGGCTTTCGCCCTTGGGCGTGATCTTGCCAACCAGGATGTCCGCCGGCCCAACTTCGGCGCCGATATAGACGATGCCCGCCTCGTCGAGGTTGCGCAGCGCCTCCTCGCCGACATTGGGGATGTCGCGGGTGATCTCTTCCGGACCGAGCTTGGTGTCGCGGGCCATGACCTCGTATTCCTCGATATGGATCGAGGTGAAGACGTCGTCGCGGGCCACCCTCTCCGATATCAGGATCGAGTCCTCGTAGTTATAGCCGTTCCAGGGCATGAAGGCGACGAGCACGTTCTTGCCCAACGCCAGCTCGCCCAGATCGGTAGACGGCCCATCCGCGATCACGTCGCCGGCCTTGACCACGTCGCCCACCTTCACCAGCGGACGCTGGTTGATGCAGGTGTTCTGGTTCGAGCGCTGGAACTTGCGCAGACGGTAAATGTCCACGCCCGGATCACCGATCTCCATCTCGTCGGTCACCCGGATGACGATCCGCATGGCATCGACCTGGTCGATCACGCCACCGCGCCGCGCCGCGATGGCGGCGCCGGAGTCGCGTGCAACCTTGGCCTCCATGCCAGTGCCGATGTAAGGCGCGTCGGCCTTCAGTAGCGGCACAGCTTGGCGCTGCATGTTCGAGCCCATAAGCGCGCGGTTGGCGTCGTCATTCTCGAGGAATGGGATCAGCGCCGCGGCGACCGAGACCAGCTGCTTTGGGCTAACGTCGATCAGGTCGATATTCTCGCGCGGGCTCAGCATGAACTCGCCCGCCCGGCGGGTCGAAGCCAGCTCGTTTTTAAACGTGCCGTCATCGTTCAGCTGCGCGTTCGCCTGGGCGACCGTATAGCGCATCTCCTCGGTGGCCGACAAATAGATGACGTCGTCGGTCACCTTGCCATCATCGACCTTTCGGTAAGGTGTCTCGATGAAGCCGTACTTGTTGACACGGGCAAATGAGGCCAGCGAGTTAATCAGGCCGATGTTCGGGCCTTCCGGCGTCTCGATCGGGCACATGCGGCCGTAGTGGGTCGGGTGCACGTCGCGCACCTCGAAACCCGCCCGCTCACGGGTCAGGCCACCGGGCCCCAGCGCCGAAAGCCGCCTTTTATGAGTAACTTCACTCAGCGGGTTCGTCTGATCCATGAACTGCGAAAGCTGACTCGAACCGAAGAACTCGCGCACCGCCGCAGCCGCCGGCTTGGCGTTAATCAGATCCTGCGGCATCACCGTGTCGATCTCGACCGAGGACATCCGCTCGCGGATCGCGCGCTCCATGCGCAAAAGCCCGACGCGATACTGGTTCTCCATCAGCTCGCCCACCGAGCGGACCCGGCGGTTGCCAAGATGGTCGATATCGTCCACGTCGCCGCGCCCGTCGCGCAGATCGACCAGCGCCTTGACCACCGCCAGCATGTCCTCCTTGCGAAGTGTGCGCTGGGTGTCGGGCGCGTCGAGCTCGAGCCGCATGTTCATCTTGACCCGGCCGACCGCGCTCAGGTCGTAGCGCTCGGAATCGAAGAACAGAGACTGGAACATCGTATCGGCGGCCTCAAGAGTCGGCGGCTCGCCCGGGCGCATGACACGGTAGATGTCCAGAAGCGCGGTCTCGCGGTTCAGGTTCTTGTCCAGCGCCATCGTATTGCGCATGTAGGCGCCGATGGTGACGTTATCGATGTCGAGGGTCTCGATCGTGTCGAAGCCCGCATCGATCAGCTTCTGAATGTTCTCCTCGTCCAGTTCCTCGCCCGCCTCGACGTAGATCTCACCGGTCTCTTCGTTGATCACGTCGAGCGCGGCGAAGCGTCCAAGGATGCCCTCGAAGGGCGACAGCACGCGAATATCGCCGCCGTCGGAAATCTTCTTCAGGGCACGCGGGGTCAGCTTGGTGCCCGCCGGCGCCACCACCTTGCCGGTCTTGGCATTGACCAGATCATAGGCTGGGCTCGAACCCTTCATACGTTCGGTATTCAGCGGCACCGACCAGCCTTCGCCTTTGCGCTGATAATCGACACGGCCATAGAAGTGATCGCAGATTGCCTCCTGATCCATGCCCAGCGCATAGAGCAGCGTGGTCACGGGCAGCTTGCGGCGCCGGTCGATCCGCGCATGGACGACGTCCTTGGCGTCGAACTCGAAGTCGAGCCACGAGCCGCGATAAGGGATTACGCGGCTGGCGAACAACAGCTTGCCCGAGGAATGGGTCTTGCCCTTGTCGTGATCGAAGAAAACGCCGGGGCTGCGGTGCATCTGGCTGACGATCACCCGCTCGGTCCCGTTCACGATGAACGTGCCGTTCGAGGTCATCAGCGGCATGTCGCCCATATAGACGTCCTGCTCCTTGATGTCCTTGACCGACTTCGAGCCGGTATCGTCGTCCACATCGAAGACGATCAGGCGCAGAGTGACCTTCAGCGGTGCCGAATAGGTCATGTCGCGCTGCTGGCACTCCTCGACATCGTATTTCGGCTTCTCGAGCTCGTATTTCACGAACTCCAGGACCGCGGTCTCGTTGAAGTCCTTGATCGGGAAAACCGACTGGAACACGCCCTGCAGGCCCTCGCCGTCTTGCGGGGTGCCGGCATCGCCGCTTTCCAGGAACAGGTCGTAAGAGCTTTTCTGAACCTCGATCAGGTTGGGCATCTCCGCGACCTCGCGGATCTTGCCAAAGTGCTTCCGAATTCGCTTGCGGCCCGAAAAGATCTCGCTCATTTGCGTCCTCGAGTTATCGTCCTCGCGCCTTCGGCCGCCGGGGGCGGCGGCTTAGGGCTTCTTACGCTCTTGTGGACCCAATGCTGCCCGGCCGGCGGCCCCCGCCAGCCCGTGTCCCGGGTCCTGAATTCCGCGTCCTCCAAGACCCTGCGTCCTCGCAGGGTCCGAGACGACGCGGGCTGGACCCGCCAATTTCGGCGGATCCAGCCAATCTCGTCAGATCAGGTGCGGCCCCAAGCCGCGTTTCCCGATCACTTCAGCTCGATCTCGGCGCCAGCCTCTTCGAGCTTCTTCTTGATCTCCTCGGCCTCGTCCTTGGTGACGCCCTCTTTCACGGGCTTCCCACCGGCCTCGACCAGATCCTTCGCCTCTTTCAGGCCCAGACCGGTGATGGCGCGGACCTCCTTGATGACGTTGATCTTCTTGTCACCATGGGCCTTGAGGATGACGTCGAATTCGGTCTTCTCCTCGGCTGCCTCGCCGCCGCCTACGGCCGGACCGGCCGCAACCGCGACCGCACCAGCAGCCGGCTCGATGCCGTATTTCTCCTTCAGAAGATCCTTCAGCTCGGCCGCTTCCAGCAGGGTCAGGCCGACCAGGTCTTCAGCAAGTTGTTCGATCTTGGACATGTCTCTCTTCCGTTTCGTTCTCTTTCGTGGTCCCGGGCGTCGCGGTCTCCCCGCTTCACCGGCTCACGGATGTTGCTTCCAGGCTCAGGCCGCTTCCCTTTCGGCAAGGGTCTGGGCGATCGCTGCCAGATTTCCGGCGGGCGCCGTGATCGCGCTGACGATGTTCCCGGCCGGGGCACCCAGAATGCCGGCGATCGAGGAGAGAAGCTCCTCGCGCGACGGCATGGCGGCCACGGCTTCGACTCCGTTGATATCGAGCACCGTCTCGCCCATTGCACCACCGACAATCTCGAACTTCTGATTGTCCTTGGCATAGGCTTTCGCGACCTTGGCCGCGGTGACGGGGTCCTCGGAGTATGCGAGCACCGTCTGCCCCTGGAGGTATTGCGACATGCCCTCATTGGGCTTGCCTTCCAGGGCGATCTTGGCGAGCCGATTCTTGGCAACACGGACCCCGCCACCGGCTTCACGCATCCGGTTTCGAAGATCCGACATCTGGGCAACCGTGAGGCCGGCGTAGTGAGCAACCACCACGACACCAGAGTCCGCAAAGATCTGGCCGAGGTTCTGGACCACAGCTTCCTTTTGGGCTCTTTCCACAGGTCTCTCCAAGTTTTGGCGTCCGGGCATAGCACCCTTCGGCCGGCTCGTTTTCGTCCGGGGGCCAATCGGCCCGCGAACGTCTCAGGTCCCGTCCCGGAACCCGCCAAGACCGCTTGGCGCGCTATGCGCCAAAAAATCCTGTTCGGCTCCCGTCTATGGCAGGATTTACGGCCATCTCGGGCCACCCACCGTCTCGGACAGGGCGGAGAGCGCATGCCCCCCGATATGCCCCTGGGCCACCCCAGGGGAATTCACTCACGCGCCGAAACTATCCAGCGCGATACTAACACCAGGTCCCATCGTCGAGCTAAGCGACACCTTCTCAAGATAATTGCCTTTGGCGCCCGTGGGCCTGGCCTTGTTGACCGCATCGACGATCGCCCGCACGTTCTCGGCAATCTTGGCCTCATCGAAGCTGGCCTTGCCGATGCCGGCATGAAGAACTCCGGCTTTCTCGACCCGGAACTGTACCTGGCCGCCCTTGGCGTCCTGCACCGCCTGCGCCACATCCATGGTCACGGTACCAACCTTCGGATTCGGCATCAGGCCGCGGGGCCCCAGGATTTTTCCAAGACGCCCGACGATCGGCATCATGTCCGGCGTTGCGATGCAGCGGTCGAAATCCATCTTGCCGCCCTGCACCGTCTCCATCAAATCCTCGGCGCCGACGATATCGGCGCCTGCCTTCATCGCCTCGTCCGCCTTCGGACCCTTGGCGAAGACCGCGACGCGGATCGATTTCCCAGTGCCGTTCGGCAGGTTGACCGTGCCGCGCACAAGCTGGTCTGCGTGGCGCGGATCGACACCCAGATTCATCGCGATCTCGACCGTTTCGTCAAACTTCGCGGTCGCATTCGACTTGACGATGGCGACCGCCTCGTCCAGCGGCAGCCGGCCTTTTCCTTCGGTGATCTCGCGCGCGGCGCGATAGCGTTTTCCGTGCTTAGCCATGACTCACCCCTTGACCTCGATGCCCATGGAACGCGCCGAACCGGCGATAATCTGCATTGCTGCCTCGACCGAGTTGGCGTTCAGATCCTTCATTTTCGCTTCGGCAATCTCGCGCACCTGTCGGGCGGTGACCGTCCCCACGGTCTCGCGGCCCGGCAGGTTGGCGCCGGATTTTTGCTTGGCGGCCTTCTTCAACATGTAGGAGGCCGGCGGGGTCTTGATCTCGAACGAGAACGACTTGTCCTGGTAATAGGTGATGATCGTCGGACACGGGGCGCCTGGCTCGATGTCCTGGCTCTTGGCGTTGAACGCCTTGCAGAACTCCATGATGTTGATGCCACGCTGGCCAAGCGCCGGGCCGATCGGAGGCGACGGGTTCGCCTTGCCGGCCGGGACCTGCAGCTTCAGCGTGCCGATGACCTTTTTTGCCATCTGGCGGTCCTTCCTCTTTCCTCGGCCCCGCAGCGCGCCGTGGGGCTTCTATGGGACGTGGTTCGGTCCAGACGGCGCGCCGCCCTCGCCTCCCACCGGGTTTGCTCTCAGCTAGCTTTCGCGACCTGGGAGTATTCCAACTCGACCGGCGTCGCCCGGCCGAAAATCGACACTGTCACTTTGAGGCGCGCATTCTCCTCATCGACGTCCTCGACCATGCCCGAGAAGCTCTCGAACGGCCCGTCGGTGACGCTGACCTGCTCGCCAATCTCGAAGGTGATCGAGGGGCGCGGGTGCTCGACCCCCTCCTCGACCTGGTTCAGGATCCGGGCGACCTCAGAATCGCGCAAGGGCGTCGGGCGGCCCTGAGGACCCAAGAACCCGGTCACGCGAGGCGTGTCGTTGATCAGGTGATAGGCCCGGTCGGTCATCTCCATCTTGACGAGCAGGTAGCCCGGCATGAATCTGCGCTCGACATTGACCTTCTGGCCACGGCGGATCTCGACCACTTCCTCGGTCGGGACCATGACGTCTTCAATCTCGTCCTCGAGACCCTGAACGCGCACAGCGTCACGGATCGATTCAGCGACCTTCTTTTCGAAGTTCGACAGAACGTGCACTGAATACCAGCGAGCCGCCATGGCCGTGTCCCTTGCCTTCGCCCTCGACGCTCCCAAAAGAACGCCTAGCCATTCGCACCTAACCTCTTGTCAAACCAGCGGTTTCGGTGCGGGCCCCAATAGTTCAGGCGCGCCAAACGAATCGGCGCGCGCTCCGATGTGTCGTGATGTGAGCCGCGATTATCTGGGAATTGGAGGGAAATCAAGAGGTTTCGGGTGATCGGTTCGCACGACTTCCGTTTTGGCAGCAGCCGGATCTATACCCCGATGGAGCAACCAATCTCCCCCGCTGCTCCGCCCAACAACTAGTTGTCCAACAATCGGCATAATTGGTGGTTGGCAGAAGAGGCGAATGCAGCGCCGAGATGCCGCGTCAGAGGCCAAGTACTGCGTTCACGCCCGTGCGAAGGATCAGATCGACGAAGAAGAAGAAAATCGCAGCCAGAAGCGACAGTATGAACACCATCATCGTGGTGATCCCTGCCTCGCGCCGAGACGGCCAAACCACCTTGGCGCCTTCGGCCCGTACCTGGGCGATGAACTGGGCGGGATTGATCATCTGTAGCCGCTTCCTCGGTCGCGTCGAATTGCCATCTGCGGGCTGGCAGGGGCGGAGGGTCTCGAACCCCCGACCTACGGTTTTGGAGACCGTCGCTCTACCAACTGAGCTACACCCCTATCCGCAGCCAAGGGGCATTTACGGTCAAAACCCGGCAAGTGCAAGAGGAAGGCGGTCAGGCGTCGGGCAAGGTGCGGGGTGGGACTGTGCCCACCCCATGCCTCGATCGGGACTTGGCCGGCTCAGAGCTCGCGCAGCGAGCGGAACGTCGGCCACAACAAGCAGGCAAACGCGAACGACAGAACCTGCAGATCTCCGGTAAGAACATAAGCCATGAAAACAAGCGAACCGGGCACATACTGGATAAGCGACGAACTAAAGTAACGCGATACGGAACCCCACATTTTGAACCTCGCGTAGTGTCCTTAACCTCAAGCTCTATCCTACGGATTTGTTTGGCGGCGATTGGGCCGGAATCGTCGCGGATTATGAAAGAATGTGGGGGCTTAACCTGCAGTTGAAGCTGTCCGGGCGCTGCACCAGTGCGGCGAACGCCAAGCGGTTTCAAGGCGTAGCGACCCCATATCCGAAGTCCGGATTCAGCCGCGCGGCGATCTCTGCCTCGATCCTGGCCAAATCTTCGGGCGAAAAGCTGTCACGCCAGCCGCCGACCTTGCCCGAGCGCACCTTAAACGACTCGGTCGATCCGTCGCGGCGTGGGCGCATCTCGCCCTCCTTGAAGAACCCTGCCGCCTCCTTGGCCTTGAGCTTTTCGAAGGCGGCGAAATCGGCGGCCTCGCGCGCCGATTCCTCAGTCGCCGGCACGCCAAGATGCTGGGCCAGCGCCAGTAGATGCGGCGCGGTGTCCCCGCGCAGATCATCATAGCGGAAGACCTGGAACTCCGGATTTCGGCGCGCGGCCTCGGCCCAGTGGTTCATCCAAGTGATGATCGCTGGCAGCCCGCCGTATTCGGTCCAGATGAATTCAGCCAGTGGCGCACGGGCCAGATGGCGCCGTCCCGGATCGGCACTGCGATGCTTCAAATGGTGATAGCGCGAGACTGCCACATCCGCCGGGTGACGGCTCAGCAACGCCACCGGGCGGCCCGAATAGTGGGATTTGTCAGCGGTGATCCTGTCCTTGTGAACCATCGCATTGACGTCATGAGTAAAAAGGATGCTCGGAATGCGCGGATCGAGCGCCTTTGCCGCGCCAAAGTCGTTTGCAAACCACAGCAGCGTGTCCTCGGGCAGGTCAAACGCCGTCTGGCAAAGACGCGATAACATGACCCGCACCCAGGTGCGCCCGCTCTTCGGAAAGGACACCAAGACCGAGTCAGCTTGTGGCACGAGACGCCGGTCACGGCGGTGTGTCTTCCATGCCCTGTAGCGGCTATTGAGCTGCAGAATCTTGTCCGTCAGCGCATAGCCCGGCACACTGCCGGCCATCAACCCGCCTCCGGGACAAGCGTTCTCATCCAGCCGAGCCCATCCTCGGTCCGGCCCTTGGGCCGGTATTCGCAACCGACGAAACCATCGTAGCCCAGCCGGTCCATCGCGGCGAAGAGCGGGGCGTAGTTTACCTCGCCCGTGTCGGGCTCGTGCCGGTCAGGCACCCCGGCGATCTGCATATGGACAATTCGCGGCATCAGCCGCTCGATCCGCCGGGTCAGGTCACCCTCCATGATCTGTGCGTGATAGAGATCGAATTGCAGGCCCAGGTTATGGGCGCCCACCGTATCAAGAACACCGATCGCATCCGCCGAGGTCGCCAGGTGATAGCCCGGAATATCGCGGCTGTTGATCGGCTCGATGCAGAGAGTTTGGCCCCCCGCCGCTTCGGCCGCCCAAGCGAGGTTCTCGATGTAGCTCCGGCGCGCCTCCGGGCCATCGGCGATTCCGGCCATGATATGTATGCGGCTGGGCTTCAGTACCGCCGCGTATTCGAGCGCCCGATCAACCCCATCCCGAAACTCGTCACCGCGCCCGGGTAAGGCCGCGAGCCCGCGCTCGCCCCCCTCCGAGTCGCCCGGATAGGTGTTGTAGAGCGCCATCGTCAGGCCATTGCGGTCCAGCGCCGCGCGGATGTCACCTGCCTCGAAGTCATAGGGAAACAGGAACTCCACCGCATCGAACCCAGCCGCCGCCGCCCGATCGAACCGCTCGAGAAACGGATACTCGGCAAACATCATCGACAAATTGGCAGCGAAGCGCGGCATCTCAGACTTTCAGCTTGTGGCTCGCCATGCGCTGGTAATGGGGACGGCACGCTTCGACAATCCCCTCCAGCTCCTCAGGCACCGGTCCGGGCGCCCGATAGGGCGTGAAACCAGCTGACGCCTCGACCCGAGCATACCAATGCGCCGCCCAAACCCCATCGCTCTCGCGCCGGCCTTTGGGCCAGGAGAGCATCGCCCTATCGAACGGCACGCCAAGTCCAGCGCAAAGCGCGGCGAGCGCCGCCTCGGGTGTCTCCAACACGTCACGGGATTCGAGAACCGGCGGCACGGTGCCAGTAACCTGGCACGTATGGTCGAACAGTTCCGCCTGCCGCCGGAAACCCAGATCGTCGGCTCCCATTTCGGGCCAACCCCTGTGGAAAGAGGCGGCAACTGCCTCAGGTGGCCGGATCAGGAAGGCATGGCGGCAGGCCACCATCCAGCCAAGCGGCGCCTCGGCTACCATGTGCTGGCACATATGCTTCTGGAAGTGGATCGGCGCCGTGATCGCGCCCTCGCAGAACCGGGCACACTCGCCCCAATCGGTCGGCTGCGACGCAATCACCTCGGCGCGCATGGGATGGTCAAGACCGGTCGCTGCCAGGTAGGCGGCGTAAAAGGGTTCGTCCGAGACGACGCAATCCGCCCGATTCTCCCAAGCGCGCATCATCGCCGTCGAGATGTTCCGCGGACCCGACCACATCGCGATGCGGACGGTCGATTTTTCAGACATGTGAGGTAATCCGTTGCCAACCCTTCAAGGGTTCGAGGCAAGCGAGAATTCGACGCCGGTGTCAAGCCAGGCGTCATAGGCGTTCATCAACCCTATCCGATGGGCGATCAGGAACTCGGCCCACGGAGTGACGCGGGTACGCTCGCGTTGCGCGCGCCGGGCCGCGTTCAGTTTGTTGACCGTGTGGCGCAACGCTTCGATCCGGGTCAGAAGTTGCCGCGCATGGGCCTGCTGCACCGGCGGGCCGTTGAAGTAGGACGCCTGAGCCGCCTCGCAGACCTGATCCAGAAACCCAATGAACTCGGCGCGTTGGCCGTTGCCGTGGCGTTGCCGCGCGATCTGGGCGCGCGCATCGTAATAGGTGCAGGTTTCGAAGAAACGGGCACGGTCCGGGTCCAGCATCAGGCGCTGACGAAAATCCCCTGCCGCGCCGAGCAACAGCGCGATCAACACCACAAACACCGCTTGCCGAACCATTTACCCACTCACACAGCACCAACCGTTGGATCGGACCATATCATTTAAAGTATTGAAATAAAACGAGAAAGAGAAGATGCAGATTCAACCTCAGCGTGTGAGGCCGGACGCCTGGATCAGCGTCATATCAAGACGCGTGAACGAGGACATAATGATTTGGCGTCTTGTGTTTATCGGCGGTGACGCTAGCTTCGCGATCGGCCCCCCACCGAGCAGAAAGTCGCAATCCATGCCGCAAGAACATTCGACCGCGAACCGCATCACATTAGCGCCAATGACCCTAGCGCGGGGCCGCCATCTGGTATCGATTCCCGGCCCTTCGGTGATTCCCGACCGGGTGCTGAGCGCGATGCACCGGGCGATGCCGAATATCTACGAAGGCGCGCTGGTCGAGATGTCCAAAGGCATCCTTGCCGAAATCCCGTCGCTGGCCAGAACGGAAGGCCACGGGTTTATCGCCATCACCAATGGCCACGGCGCTTGGGACATGGCGCTCTCGAACACGCTCTCGAAAGGCGAAACTGTGCTGGTGCTCGAATCGGGTCACTTCGCACCAGGCTGGGGCAACCAGGCGGCGGTGATGGGATTGAATGTCGAGACATTGAACGCGCGCCCGCGCCGCGCGGTAGATCCGGCGGCGGTCGAGGACCGACTGCGCCAGGACACGGCGCACCAAATCAAAGCGATCCTGGTCGTGCAGGTCGACACCGCGACATCGGTCTGGAACGACATCGCCGCGATCCGCAAGGCGATCGACGCGGCGGGCCACCCGGCGCTCTACATGGTCGACTGCATCGCCTCGCTCGCCTGCATGCCCTTTGAGATGGATGATTGGGGGGTCGATGTCACCGTCGGTGGCTCGCAAAAGGGGCTGATGGTGCCGCCTGGACTGGGGTTCACCTGGGCCAACGACAAAGCGATGGCGGCGCATGAGAAGGCGAACCTGCGCACTTCATATTGGGACTGGACCAAAAGGCTTTCCGGCGATTCCCATTACTGGCGCTATGCGGGCACCCCGCCGATCAGCCATCTCTACGCGCTTCGCGAGGCGATGGACATGATCGCCGAGGAGGGGTTGGAGAACATCTGGGCGCGGCACGCTGTCTTCGGCGAGGCGGTGCGCGCCGCGATCGAGGCCTGGCACGCGCCTGGCGGACTGGAATGCGCCATGCTGGAGCCGGCTGAACGCTCGAACTCGGTCACCACCGTGATGACCAACAACATCAATCCCAAACACCTGCGCCGGGTCTGCGAGGACGAGGGCGGGTTGACGCTGGGGATCGGTCTTGGCGAGAGCGATGACAAGGTGTTCCGCATCGGCCATATGGGGCATCTCAGCCCGCCCATGGTCTTGGGCACGCTGGCGACGATCGAAGCCGCGCTGACCGCCATGGGCGCGCCCATGGACGGCTCCGGCATCGCCGCCGCATCGGCCAGGACGGCCCAGGCGATGAAGGCCTGAGGCTTGGCGCACCAGAACAAGGTCGTACGCTCGATCGAATCCCCATGCGGCACGCGCTGCGTCGATATCGTCCGCCAACCCGACGGCGCCTTTGCGCACGCGGAATATCGCCGCGACCCCGAGGATCCAACCGGCTGGCGCCCGGTCGGTGGCGAGGCCGCGTGTCGCTGCCTCACGGAAGCGGCTGCGCTCGCTGATGCACGGCGACTGATCGGATGGCTGGGGGTTATTGAGCAGTAGTGCCCGGCTAAATGCTCGGGAGAAGACCTTCCGGGGCGACCCACCAGGCATCGTTTTCGTGCCAGTAGGTAACGTCAGCACTTAGTCAGTTTGGAGCGTTTGGATGTAGCGGATGAGTGAAAGGATACGGCCAGTAACGAAGTGCTCGGCAGGCACTTCCTGCCGCGTCGGGTCCGTATTTTTCTTCCAATCCTTTAAGTATTTATAACCCCAGACAGGCATCTTTCGAGGGCCATGAAGCGCTACTTCGGTCCTGCCATCGATTACCTGATAGACCCGTTCGAACGGAAATTCTCCACCGTTATCTCGTGCCAACTTGGTAAGATCAGATGGTTCAATTCTGAGGAACCTCGATACCGGACCATTGCCACTCGCGCTCGCACCGTGACAGACGGCGCAGTTCTCAAGGAATTCCTGTTCGCCAAGCTCAATCCCGATTTCGGCATTCACGGGCAGAGCCAAAACCAGAAATACGAACAGCGATGCGATTGCCCGGTACATTTCTCTCAATCCTTATGCCCAACGCTATTTCGAAGCGCCACATGCGATAACGTCGATGGGATATCAGCCTGCGGCAATGTCGAGCATTGATCCTGGTCAAGCGTTTGGCCGCGGCTCATTGAGTTGAAAGCAATCGCTGAGTATCGAGGTCGTGAATGTTGGCTTCGGGCCGTTCGTTCGCGCCCCGACAACCTGGCTGACTGCTGATGGAGATTGGCCGGGCCTATTTCGGCAAGATACGATGGCGCCAAATTCGATTGTAGAACGTCCCGGTGCATTTAAACGGATTGGCGCGAACCACCCGGCAACCTGGCAACACCTTATCCGCAAGCAGGCCCCGCCTGCGCCAGCGCCCAATCGGCCACGTCGCGCCAGACGTGTTCGGCTTGCAGGTCGCGGAACAGCAAGTGCCAGCCTTGGGGGTATTCGATCACGTTGCGAGGCCCGGCCATCCGGTCATAGACGCGGCGCACGCGCCGGTTCGGCACGATCTCGTCCCTGGTGCCTAGCAGCAGCAGCGAGGGCATTTCCGCGGCAGGCGCCGCCTCCGCCGCCAGGTCACTGAGCCGGACCAGCCCGAAGATTTCCCGCGCGCTGGGCGGGCGCAGGTAATTCGGATCGCGGGCCAGTGCCCGAAGCATCTCGATATTGTCGCTGGCTTGGATGCGCACGATCCCCTGGCCCGTGAAACGGTGCTCAGGGACAACCGCCGCCACACTCCAGGCCACCAGCCGGTGGAACGGGTTCATCTCGCCACCGCCCCAGATCGCCGGCGCCGCGAGCACCAGGCCATCCGCGTCCAGTCCACTTCCCGCCGCGGCCAGCGTGACGCCACCGCCCATCGAATGGCCGGTCACGATGAGGGGCAGGCACGGATGGCGCCTCCGGATCTCAACCGCAACTCTCGTCAGGTCGTCGACCAAGGCCTCGGCCCCGGGCCAGCGTCCGAAGCTGCGGTTGCGCCCAAAGCCGCGCTGGTCGTAGGCGTAGGTTTGAATTCCGCGCGCGGCCCAAAACCGCGCCGCGTCGGCGAAGGTGCTGGGACCATAGTCACCGTAGCCATGCACCGCCAGCATCACCGCACGCGGCTGGTCCGGCACCCATTCGGACAGCGCCAGCGCGCTGCCGTCGGCGGCGTCCACCCGAGGCTCGGGCGACGACGCGTCACCGTCCAGCACAGGCAGCGGCCCACCCACCGTGCAGCCCGCCAGCAGCAGCGCGGCCAGGCTCAGCCAGCCAATCCGGCGACCCGGGCGCGCAGCCATGGCACGACCTCCTCCTCAAACCAGGGGTTCTTCTTCAGCCAGGCGGTGTTGCGCCAGCTCGGATGCGGCAGGGTCAACCGATCCGGCAATTGCGCGCGCCAATTGCGCACAGTCTCGGTCACGCTCTTTCCCCTCGCGGTCCCCAAATGCCACTTCTGTGCATATTGCCCGATAATCAGCGTCAATTCCACGCCCGGCAGTGCAGCCATCACCTGATCGCGCCAGGTCTTGGCGCAGATCGGCGGCGGCGGCAGGTCCGAGCCTTTGTCGTCATAGCCCGGGAAACAGAAGGCCATGGGCACGACCGCGACCCTGCTTTGGTCATAGAAGACCCCACGGTCGATCCCCATCCAGTCGCGCAAACGGTCGCCGGATGGATCGTCGAATGGCAGCCCGCTAGCATGGACGCGGGCACCGGGCGCCTGACCGGCGATCAGGATGCGCGCACCGGGACGCGCGCGCAGGACCGGCCTGGGCTCGTGCGCGGTGGCGGTTCCAGCGAACCGGTCTGCACAAAGCCGGCAGGCCGAGACCCGGGCAAAGAGCTGTTCGAAATCTTCCATCATCTTACTAAGATATCCTGTCACCGGGCGCTGGCAATCGGCCGGGACCGCACCGGCGTCCCAGAATCCGCGTTGCACCGGGCCATTGCCCTTGCTAACTGGGGTGCAACGGATAATTTCAACGAGACGCCCCCGTTTCGAGAGGGGTGCAAGACGGGGAGACGGAAGCGGAAATGCGGCTTGTCCTGATTTCAGTGACATTGTTCGCCTATTGGCTGCTTTTGTCCGGGCACTACAACACATGGCTGGTCAGTTCGGGCGCGGTTCTCTCGGTCGCCGTGGTCGGGTTCTCGCTCTTCAAGGGCATCACCGACGAGGAAGGCTTTCCGATCGAGAAGCTGCCGCGGGCGCTGATTTACTGGCCCTGGCTGGGTTGGCAGATGGTGCTGTCGGCCCTGAACGTCACCCGGCTGATCCTGCATCCGAAACTGCCGATCTCGCCGACCATGGTGAAGGTCGATGCCTTGCCGCAATCCGCCGTGGGTCTGACCACCTATGCGAATTCGATTACGCTGACGCCAGGCACGATCTCGGTCGAGGTCAGCGAGAAGGGAAGCGCCGTCTGGGTCCATGCGATCACCAAGGAGAATGCCGACGGCTTCGCCGATGATGAGATGAACCGCAAGGTCGCCTGGATGGACGGCGTTCAGGGCCCAGGCGGATGATGTTCGCGGTCGCGATCCTGGCCGTTCTGGCGGCTCTGGCGCTGGCGGTCGTGCGGGCACTGGCGGGTCCGACCGCCTTCGACCGGCTTCTGGCGGTCAACAGCATCGGCACCTCGGCAATCATGCTGCTGGCGCTATTCGGGTTCCTGACCGACAGGCCGGAATTCCTGGATATCGGCATCACCTATGTGCTGCTGAACATGATCGGCACGCTCGCGGTGCTGAAATTCTTCCGCTACGGGGCGCTCGGCCATGCCCAGGATCCCGAGCGCAACGAGGCGTTGCGCTGATGGAGGAGATCCTGGGCATGGCCAGTTGGGGGGCGCTGACCCTCGGCGGGTTCTTTTATGTGGTCGGCGCGATCGGGTTGAACCGGATGCCCGATCTGTTCACCCGGATGCATGCGGTCTCGGTCGGCGACACGCTGGGGGTTGGATTGCTAACGCTCGGCATGGCGATTCACGCGGGCGCGAGCCTGGTCACGGTCAAGCTGATGGTCATCGTGCTGGTGCTTTGGACGACCGGCGCGGTGGCGAGCCATGCCCTGGCCCGCGCCGCTCTGCATGACGGCGCCCGGCCGATCCTGGCCGGAGCGGACGGCCGCCTGGCCCCGACCGACTGCGTGGCGCTCTTCCCCGAACTTGGACCCCGGTTGACGCAACCGCTGAGCTCGGAGGCCGTCGAGGCGGATGAGGGGCAAACCTCTGTCACGGCGGAGCCCCAGAAGCGAAGACCCGAGCGGGGCGGGGAGGAGAATGCGGCCACCAGTGCCGTCGCCGACATGGGCACGGCGGCCATGCGCATCCACATGCTCGGCGCACTTGGCCTCATGAAAACGTTTCGCATCAGCACCAAGAACCCAGTCCGCAGGCGCGACAGGAAATCACGCTGATGGAGAACGCGCTCGACGTCCTCAGCTGGTTCGCCCTTGTCCTCGGCGGATTCTTCTACTTCGTGGGTGCGGTCGGCCTGAACAGGATGCCCGATCTGTTCACCCGGATGCATGCGGTCTCGGTTAGCGACTCGCTGGGCGTCGGGCTTTTGATTCTGGGCATGGCGCTGCACTCGGGGCTCAGCCTCGTCACGGTCAAGCTCGTTATCATAATGGTCGTGCTCATGTGGACCGGTTCGGTCGCGACCCACGCGCTGGCCCGCGCCGCTCTGCATGACGGTGAGAAGCCGGTGCTGGCTGATGCCGATGGCAATCTGGTCAAGACCGATTGCGTCGAGATCTTTCCGGAACTGGCCGTGCGCCTGGCGGCACCCCTGACCTCGGAGGCGGTGGAAGAGGGCCCCAACGAGGGGCCGATGGGGGCTGATGGGCCGCTGGACGAGCCTGGCCAGCAGGATGGCGAGGCCAATCGCGATGCCCGGCCTCCCTCCGGCCAAGGCGAGGGACGCTGAGCCATGGAAACCGTCATCAACATGGAAGCGCTGATCAACATGGTTCTGTTGACGCTTCTGGCGCTGATCACACTCGGCATCATCCGGGTGCGCAACTTGTTTGCGGTCGTGGTCCTTACCGGCGCCTACAGCTTCTTGATGGCGAGCGTGATGATCGTGCTCGACGCTGTCGACGTGGCGATGACCGAGGCCTCGGTCGGCGCGGGTATCTCGATGGTCCTGGCGCTGAGCGCACTTTACCTGACCAAGACGGAAGAAGCGCCACCCCGTTACTCGCCCACGATCCCGATCATCGTCGCCATCGGCACCGGCGCGGTCCTTATCTACGGCACTTTCGGCCTGCCCGAATTCGGCCTGGCCAATACGCCGATGAACACCGGCGTCGGCGCCGACTACCTGGAACGCAATTACAACGAAACCCATGTGCCGAACGTCGTGACCTCGGTGCTGGCCTCCTATCGCGGCTTCGACACGCTGGGCGAGACCACGGTGATCTTCACCGCGGGCATCGGCGTGTTGTTGCTTTTGAAGCGTTTCCGGCAGGAGGGTTGAGATGCGCCTAGACACCATCCTCAGGGTCTGCGCCAAGCTGTTCATCCCGTTCATTTTCGTCTTTGGGCTCTATGTGCAGCTCCATGGCGACTACGGGCCAGGCGGCGGGTTCCAGGCGGGCGTGATCATCGCCGCGGGCGTCTTTCTATATGCAATCATCTACGGGCTCGGCGCGGCGCAGCGTGCGGTACCGAAAGGCCTGGTCGAGTTCCTGGTGCCGCTGGGCGTGTTGATCTTTGCCGGCGTCGGCGTCTACAGCTTGTTCGTCGGGACCAACTATCTGGACTACAACAATCTTGCCCATGGCGACCATGTGCACGGACAGCACTGGGGCATTTTCCTGGTCGAGATCGGAGTCTTGATCACGGTTGCCAGCACCATGATCGCCATCTTCTACGCCTTCGCGGGGAGGGGCCGTCAGTGACCGTGGTGAACGAGATTATCGCCAACTACAATTATTGGATCACCATCTTCCTGATGGTGTCCGGCCTCTACATCGTCGTCGCGAAATCCAACATGATCAAGACCTTGCTGGGCTTGGCTGTGTTCCAAACGTCGGTCTACCTGCTATATCTGAGCCCCGGCAAGATTCTGGGCGGCACGCCGCCGATCCTGGACAAGGGGATCGAGGTTTATTCGAACCCCTTGCCCCATGTGCTGATCCTGACCGCGATCGTCGTCGGCGTCGCCACCCTGGCCCTTGGTCTGGCTCTGGTGGTGCGCATCAACGAGTCCTACGGCACGATCGAGGAAGACGAGATCATGTCCGTCGTCGATCGGGAAGACCACGCAGAATGAGTGCCGCGCCGCTCCACCTGCAGGATCACCTCCCGGCGCTTCAGGTCGTCGTGCCGCTCTTGGGCGCGGTCGTCGTCGCGCTCCTGCGCCGCGGCCCCGCAGCCTGGATCGTGACCCTGGCCTGCGCCTGGTCGATGCCGCTGATCGCGTTCGCGCTGCTCGATCAGGTGATGGCACAAGGCACGATCTCCTATGCGCTGGGTGGCTGGCCGCGTTCTGTCTCGATCGAATACCGGATCGATCAGGCCAATGCTTTCTTGCTTGTCCTAGTGTCGATCATGGCGGCGCTGGTGACCACTTACATGCCACGCTCGATCGCCGACGAGATCGCGCCCGAGCGGCAGGGTTGGTACTACTGCATGTATCTGCTGTGCCTGTGCGGGTTGCTGGGCATGGCGATCACCGGAGACGCGTTCAACGTCTTCGTCTTCATGGAAGTGTCGTCGCTATCGATGTACGTGCTGATCGCCATGGGGCGCGACAGGCGTGCCATGGTCTCGGCTTATCAGTACCTGGTGCTGGGAACGCTTGGGGCGACGTTCTATGTGATCGGCGTCGGCTTGCTGTTCACCATGACCGGGACGCTGAACCTGTACGACATGGCAGGCAAGCTGGAGGCGGTCGAGAACACCCGCCCGCTGATCGCGGCGCTGGCCTTCATCGGGGTCGGAATCGGGTTGAAACTGGCGCTGTTCCCGCTGCATTTGTGGCTGCCGAACGCCTATGCCTTCGCGCCCTCGGCCGCGACCGCGTTCATCGCGTCAACGGCGACCAAGGTGGCGGTCTACATCTTACTGAGGATCGTCTTTTCGGTCTACGGCGTGGACATTGCGTTCGGCGACACGCCGGCCGCGGCCATGGTGATCGTGCTGGCGGTCATGGCCATGGTGGCGCCTTCGCTGGTGGCGATCTTCCAGGCGAACGTCAAACGGATGCTGGCCTATTCCTCGGTCGCGCAGATCGGCTACATCATGCTGGGTATCGCGCTGGTCAGCCAGACCGGGCTGACCGGCGGGATCAGCCACCTTTTCAACCACGCGCTAATCAAAGGCTGCCTATTTCTAGCGATCGGCTGTATGGTCTTCTCGACGGGTATCACCAAAATCGAACAGATGGCCGGGATCGGCCGGACCATGCCCGTGACCATGGGCGCGTTCGTTCTGGCGGGGTTGGGGCTAATCGGCGTGCCGGGGACGGCCGGCTTCGTCTCGAAGTGGTTCTTGATCTCCGGCGCGGTCGAGCAGGGGCTTTGGTGGCTGGCGGCGGTGATCGTTTTCTCCTCGGTCCTAGCGGTGATCTATGTGGGCCGGATAGTCGAGGTTGCCTGGTTCCGCGAACCCACCGGTGCCGCCCTCAGCCCGCGCAAGCCGCCATTGGAGATGGTGGCAGTGACCTGGGTGCTGGCGCTGGCCGTAGTATATTTTGGCTTTGACACCGACATCTCGGCAGGCGTTGCCGGGGACGCAGCTAGCCTTCTTCTGTCGGGGTATCGATGAGCGGCTTCACCGGCGATACCCTGATCCTGATGGCGATCTGCCTGCCGCTGCTCGGCGCGGTCGGCATCTGGTTGGCCGACCGCGATCCGAACATTCGCGAGGCTGTGACCCTGGCGACCGCCAGCGTCAACGCCTTCGTCGTTCTGGATATCCTCGGCCGCGTGATGGACGGCGGGCGACCCGTCGCGGGTGGCTGGGAGATCTTCGGCGGACTGGAAATCGCCTTCGCGGTCGAGCCCTTGGGGATGCTGTTCGCGACCATCGCCTCGACCCTTTGGATCGTCAATTCGATTTATTCGATCGGCTATATGCGCGGCAACAACGAGCCGCGGCAGACGCCGTTCTACATTTGCTTCGCGATCGCGATTTCGTCGGCCATCGGCATCGCCTTTGCCGGAAACCTGCTAACGCTGTTCCTGTTCTACGAGATTCTAACAATCTCGACCTATCCGCTGGTCACCCACAAGGGCAGTGACGAGGCGAAGGCCAAAGGGCGGATTTACCTGGTCCTGTTGCTGGCGACCTCGATGATGCTGCTTTTGCCGGCGATCATCTGGACCGGGGCCGCCGCAGGCACGATCGACTTCGCACCGGGCGGCATATTGACGGGGGCCGGTCTTTCGAGCGCCGCGCTGACGGGTCTGCTGGTGCTCTACATTTTCGGCATCGGCAAGGCGGCGGTCATGCCGGTTCACTATTGGTTGCCCGCCGCGATGGTGGCTCCGACCCCGGTCTCGGCGCTATTGCACGCAGTTGCCGTCGTGAAAGCGGGGGTCTTCACCGTCGTTAAGATCATCGTCTATGTCTTCGGCATCGACTTCCTTGCAGGGTCGGGCGCCGGGGACTGGCTGGTCTATGCGGCGGGCATCACAGTGATCTGCGCCTCGATGATCGCGCTGATGCAGGATAACCTCAAGCGGCGGCTGGCCTATTCCACGGTCTCGCAACTCTCTTACGTGGTACTGGCTGCGGCGATCCTGACGCCGATCTCGCTGGTCGGCGCGGCGCTGCATATCGCGGCGCATGCGGTCTCGAAGATCACCCTCTTCTTCGCGGCCGGATCGGTTTATACCGCCGCGCACCTCACCGAGGTCAGTCAACTGGACGGGATTGGGCGGCGCATGCCCTGGACCATGGGCGCGTTTGCCATCGGCGCGCTCAGCATGATCGGCGTGCCACCGACCGCTGGATTCGTCTCCAAATGGTTCATGTTGCAGGGTGGAATGGCGACCGAGAACTGGGTGGCGATCGGTGTCATCTTAGCATCGACCTGCCTGAACGCCGCCTACTTCCTGCCGATCGTCTATCGCGCGTTCTTCCGCGCGCCCGATGCGCCCACACCCGCGCATCCCGATCATGGCGAGGCGCCGTGGCCGATCGTTCTGGCGCTGACGGCAACCGCGCTCGGCACCTTGGCGCTGTTCTTCTTCCCCGACGTGCCGCTAGCCCTGGGCGAGGCGATGGTGGCGGGCGAGCCGCCAGCCGACGCGTCCGCGGCGGCACTGACGACCGAGGAGCCGAAATCATGAGCGACCAAACCCACGGCCCGGCGCCGGAGGCAGATCTGGAACAGGATCATTGGCTGGCTCGTCCGACAACGATCCGCAAGATCTGGATTTTGTCGCTATTGGTACTGGCGGGCCTGGTGCTGCTGGACCTGGTGGTGAAGAAGAAGCCCCATTTCGACATCGAAGGCGTTTTCGGCTTTGGCGCCTGGTATGGGTTTCTGGCCTGCGTCGTGCTGGTTTTCGGCTCCAAGGCTTTGGGCCTGTTCCTTAAGCGGCGGGATACCTACTACGATGACTGATCTCGCCATCCCTCCCGGTCTGGTGCTGATCCTGGCGGGCGCGCTCTTGCCCATGGTTCCGGCGGCGCTGCGCGGCATTCTGCTTCTGACGGCGCCGGTAGCGGCCCTGGCGTTGGTCTGGTCCCTTCCCGACGGCCCGGTCTTGACGATGAGCTATCTGGGCATGGAGATTGTGCCGGTGAAGGCGGATGCGCTCAGCCGCATGTTTGCGACCGTCTTCGCCTTCATGGCCTTCGCCGGCGGACTTTTTTCCCTGAACCAAAGAAACATCGTCGAGCTATCCGCCGCCTTCGTCTATGCGGGCGGCGCCATCGGCGTGACCTTCGCGGGCGACCTGATCACCGTCTTCGCATTCTGGGAAATGATGGCGATCTTCTCGACCGTGGTCGTCTGGTGCGGCGGCGCAGGTTCACGCGCGGCGGGCCTGCGCTACGCCGTCATTCACTTCCTGGGCGGGGTCTTGCTGATGGCGGGGATCGCGGGCCATTTCGCCGAAACCGGCTCGATCGCCTTCGAGGCGATGCAGGCGGACAGTCTTGCCCGCTGGCTGATCCTGGCCGCCTTCCTGGTCAATGCGGGTGCGCCGCCACTGGCCGCCTGGCTGCCGGATTCCTACCCGTCCGCCTCGTGGTCGGGAATGGTGTTCCTGTCGGCCTTCACGACGAAGACTGCGGTCTACACCCTGATCCGCGGCTTCCCGGGCGAGGAGATCCTGATCTGGATCGGCCTTTATATGATCTTTTACGGCATCGTCTATGCGATCCTGGAAAACGACATGCGCCGTATCCTGGCGTATTCGATCTGCAACCAGGTGGGCTTCATGGTCTGCGCGATCGGGATCGGCACCGAGCTGGCGCTGAACGGCGCGGCGGCGCATGCTTTCGTGCATATCATCTACAAGGCACTGCTGCTGATGAGCGCGGGGAGTGTTCTCTACATGACCGGCAAGTCGAAATGCACCGATCTAGGTGGCCTGTTCCGCACCATGCCGGTCAGCTGCATTTGCGGCATCGTCGGAGCGCTGTCGATCTCGTCCTTCCCGCTCACCTCGGGTTTCACCGCAAAATCGATGATCACCTCAGGCGCTGCCGACGAGCACATGTTCTATGTGTGGATGGGCCTCTCGGCCGCATCCGCCGGGGTCTTCCTCCATGCAGGCATCAAATTCCCCTGGTTCGTCTACTTCCAGAAAGATTCCGGGCTGCGCCCCGATGACCCGCCCTGGAACATGAAGCTGGCGATGGTGATCATGTCGTTCGTCTGCATCCTGTTCGGGGTCTGGTGGGCGCCGCTTTACGCAATGCTGCCCTTCCCGGTGGACTACTATCCCTACAAGGCCGAGAAGGTGGTCTTCACGCTGCAATTGCTGCTGTTTTCGGGTCTCGCCTTCTTCCTGATGCTGGGCGCGCTAAAGCGGACCCTGACAGTCACGCTCGACGTCGACTGGTTCTGGCGCAAGCTTCTAATCGGCGCCTGGGGCTGGGGCGCCGGCTGGGCCAAGTTGTTGCGCGACGGGCTCCTGGCCCAGGGTATGAACGGCATCGGCGGGGTACTGCGGCTGATCACCCGGCATGGTGGCCCGGAAGGCACGCTCGCCAGAACCCGGCCGTCGGGGTATATGGCGCTGTGGATGACCGTGTTACTCTCCGTTTTTCTTGTGTTGTCATTTCTTGAGTAGCGTATGCGGGAGCAACGGATGACTAACAGCCCCAATGCCGATTGGGCGGCCGATCTCGACTCGGAGACCCCGCTTTTGGTGACGGGCGCCGCCGGCTTCATCGGCTTTCACCTGTCTGAAAAGCTCGCCCGTGCGGGCATCCCGGTCGTCGGCATCGACAACTTGAACGACTACTACGATCCGGCCTTGAAGGAGGCGCGGCTCGACATCCTGCGGCAATATCCGAATTTCAGCTTCCAGAAGCTGGACCTGGACGACCGCGAGGGGATGACCCAGTTCTTCGACCAGCACCCGTTCGGTCACGTCATCAATCTGGCCGCCCAGGCCGGCGTGCGCTATTCGCTCGAAAATCCGCACGCCTATGCGAAATCCAATTTGACGGGGTTCCTGAACCTGCTCGAGGAGTGCCGCCGCGCCCAGGTCAAGCACCTGGTCTACGCCTCGTCCAGTTCGGTCTACGGTGGCAATCGCAAGCTGCCGTTCTCGACCAAGGACCGGGTCGACCACCCGGTCAGCCTCTATGCGGCGACCAAGAAGTCGGGCGAGCTGATGGCGCACAGCTACAGCCACCTTTATGGCATCCCGTCGACGGGCCTGCGATTCTTCACCGTCTACGGACCCTGGGGCCGACCGGACATGGCCGTCTACATCTTCACCAAGGCGCTGTTCGAGGGCCGGCCGATCCAGGTCTTCAACCACGGAAAAATGCAGCGCGATTTCACCTATATCGACGACATTATCGAGGGCGTGGCGCGGGTGATTCCGATGGCACCCGAGTTGGGCCCGGAAGGCGAGGCCGCGCACCGGATCTTCAATATCGGCAATTCACGTCCCGAGAAGCTGACCGAGATGATCGCGCTTCTCGAGGAACTGACCGGCCGCGAGGCGATCAAGGAAATGCGCGAGATGCAGCCGGGCGACGTGCGCGCGACCTACGCCGATGTGGCGGACCTGGAGGCGGCCGCGGGGTTCCGCCCCGACACGCAGTTGCGCGATGGGCTGGCCCGGTTCGTGGCGTGGTACCGGGATTACCACCGGGTCTGAGGCGGAGACGCCGATGGCCCGGCCTGGAGCCGGGGCCTCGCTGAGCGAAGCGCGCGGTGATCCATCGGGGTCCCGGCTCAACCCCGGGGCACCGGGAGGATCAAATCTTCGGCTGCCGCCTCAGCGAAATCCGCCCCTGGGCGCGCGCAACCAAAACCCCGCTCAACGTGATCAACCCGATCCCGGCCCAGGACAGCGTGTCCGGCAAGGTTCCAAACATCACCAACCCAATCAGTACCGCCGAGACGATTTCCGTATAGGTGAAGGGCGCCAGGTCGGATGCTGGCGCCCGCGCCATGGCCAGGATCATCATCGTCTGGCTCGCCGCGCTGGTGAACGCCATCACTACGATGATGCCGTAATCCCCGGGCGCAACCGGGGTCCAAACAAAGGGCAGCGTCGTCATCAGCAGCAGCGATGCAATCAGCGCGCCCCACATGGCGATCACCGAGGAATCCGCCAGTACCCCCAGCTTCCGGTTGAGCAGCATCTGCAAGGCCACCAGGATCCCGGTGCACAGCACAAAAAGGGCATGGGCGTCGAGCCCGCCAAGGCTCGGGCGCACGACCAGCAGCACGCCCACGAAGCCGCCGAAGACCCCAAACCAGCCAGCCGCGCTGACCCGCTCGCCCAGGACCGAGGGCGCCAGCAGGGTCATCAGGAACGGATAGATATACAGGATTGCGATTGCATCCGCGTAGGCCAGGCCCATCACGCCGAACATGAAAGTCAGGTTGCCCCCGACTTGAAAAACTCCGCGCATCACCTGGATGCCGATCCGCGGAGGGCTGAAGGCGGCGCGGCCCACACGCGCCAGGGCAACCGGCAGGATGACGATAAAGAAGCCCGTGAACCGAAACCATCCGATCAACATCGGCGACATGGTATCGGTCAGCGATTTCATCAGTGCGCCGGTGAACGCGGCCAGGCTCATGGCAGCGATGATCAGCACGATCCCGCTGCGCAGCGAGGCGGCCGCTTGGTTGCTGTCGCTCGGGGTCATTGATCAACTCTTGATCGCCGGGCGAGCCGAGGCAACAAGGGAATCGCGGGGCTGGACCGGAAACGCGACGCATGGACAAAATCGAGATCAGCGCCGGGGAATTCGCCGACCGCCGGCAGAGGGCGGCGGACAGTGCCGCGGCGCGCGGGCTCAAGGGACTATTGGTCTGCTCGCGCGGGGGCGGCACGCTCGACCGGTTCGGCGATGTCTACTACCTGACTAACTACTACACCTCGTTTCCCTATATCCCTGACCTGCCTGGCGCCTGGAGCGCGCGGGCCCATGCATTCGTCGTGCTCTCGGCGGATGGCGATTGCCTACTCGTGACCGACGCGCCGAATGATGGGCGCACGATGCTGCCCGAAGAGAACGTGATCTACACGGATTTCGTGCTCGACGGCGTGGTCGAAGCGTTAAATCGGTTAGGCATGGCAACTGGCGAAATTGGCCTCGTCGGCGCCGATGTGCTGCCGGTCAAGACCTACCGGGCGCTGGAGGAAAGGTTACCCGGCGCCACCTGGCCGGATGCGCAGGATCTCCTGGCCCAGCTCCGGGCGATCAAGTCACCGGACGAGATCGCACTGTTGCGCCGGGCCTCGGCGATCGGCTCACGGGCAATCGAAGCAATGATGGAGGCCGCGGCGCCGGGCGCCACCCATGGGGATGTGGTCGCGGCCGGGATGGCCGTGCTCGCGCCGGCGGGGGCTGCTCTCTACAACAGCTTCATGGCCTCGGGCCGGGGCGGCGTGAAGCCGGTCACAGTTAGGCGCAACTTCCCGACCTGGGGTTCGGACGAGGCGTTGGAGGACGGCCAATGGTTCCGTATCGGCCTCTCGGGCGTGGTCGATGGCTACTACTTCGACCTCTCGCGGTCGAAGGCGATCGGCCCGCCGACCAACCGGCAGATCGAGCTTTTCGAAGCGGCCGTCGAGATCATCGAGGCGGGAATCGACGCGGTGCGCCCCGGCGCGACGGCGGCGGAGGTCGCGGCTACCGGGCTCAGGAAGCAACAGAAGCTCGGCTATTCCAATGACGGCGTATTCTCAGGGCTGGGCCACGGCGTCGGCCTCGGCTGGGACGTGCCCTGGTTGGCGCCGGGCGACGACACCGTGCTCGAGCCCGGAATGGTGCTGTGCCTCGAACGCACGATCCGCAAGGACGGCTATTTGGGCGATTTCGAGGAAACTGTCGTCGTGACCGAGGACGGCTGCGAGAAGATCACCGACGCTCGGGTGCGGTGGTGGTGAGTGGCGCAGAGCGACGCAACAGGTCGGGCCGGGCTCACCCGAGGGACCGGGTCGGCCGCATGCCCGGATTGCGCGACGAAGCCGCCTTTCCCGTTGGGCTCGAACGGACTATCGTCCGGCCCGGATGTATAAGCTCAAGCCCGGCATCAAACGTGACCCCGTACGAAGGTGGGCGTTGCCTGATCGGATTTTTTTCGGCCATGGCGCGTGTCACATTCTCGCAGGTGTATTCTTGAAGAATGCGCCCCTTAGCGGGTTCTTCGCCGAGCGGATCATTCCATCGGGTGAATTGAGTGGGAACCACATCTACGTGACCGATGGAAAGTTTGCTTTCGATTACCAGGGGTATTCAGTGCGTAAGAGGCTGCTCGATCATCACGAGCGAGGCTGGTCATCGAACTACAACGGAAATTGGGACCATTCTATTGAAGTGGTGAATTTCGATTTGCTGCGCACTGAGGAACTCAACGCGCGAAAGATGCTTGGCCCCGATCAATATCTACATGACCCAATACCGCGTGCCATCCGGTTCATTGATCGTTTTGATCATGAGAGAGCCGTCACCAGGGCTGCGCTTTCGGCGTAAGTCTGGGCTCAAAGCAATCGTCGACCACTCGGAGCGCCTTACGACTCCACCCGTGCCGCGACCCGCTGACGGGCCATCCCGGCGTCTTGATCGGCCACATGAAGGAGCCCGCACAGTTTCCTGACCAGCGCGTTTTCGTGGTGGTCGCGTTCGCCATCGGCGTAGATGACCTCCCAGACGGCCTCCAAGACGCCGACCCGGTCGATATGGGGCACTGCGTCCTTGACCGCGCGGGTAAAGCGAACCAGGTCGACCGCCTCTGCATGGGCGGCTTCGCCTTCACGCCGCAAAGCCTCCGCTCCATTCGGGTCAATCTCAAAACGCTGTGCCAGGATGCGCGTGATCCGGTCGCGCTCAGCCAAGTCGTATTCGCCATCCGCATGGGCCGCCTCGACCAGGATCGCGGCGATCGCGGCCCGGGCATCGTTCTCGGCGACCGGCGCATCTGACGCTCGCGCCGTCAGACGTTTGAAAAGATCGATCATGGGCCAGAGATAGCGCCGCGGCGCCGCTCTGGCGAGGGCAAAGCGACGGGCCTTGCGCCCGAGGCCGGTTTCGCGCTTTACATGGGCCCCAATCCAGAGCGGAACGAGGCGGCGATGACGGCAAGAACGGTCAAGATCGGCGACATCCAGATCGCCAATGACCGGCCTTTCGCCTTGATTTCGGGCCCATGCCAGGCCGAAGGGGTGCAGCATTCGGTCGACATCGCCGGGCGGCTGGCCGAAATATGCGCCGCGCGCGGCATTCCGCTGATCTTCAAGGCCTCCTACGACAAGGCGAACCGGACGTCCGTGTCAGGCGCGCGCGGACTGGGGATGGAGCAGGGCCTGGATTGCCTGGCCGCGGTGCGCCGGCAGGTCGGCTGCCCGGTGCTCTCGGACGTCCACGAGCCCGGCCAATGCGCGCCCTCGGCGGAGGTCCTGGACGTGTTGCAGATCCCCGCTTTCCTCTGCCGCCAGACAGACCTGCTGCTGGCCGCGAGCGAGACCGGCAAGGCGGTGAACGTGAAGAAAGGCCAGTTCCTGGCGCCTTGGGACATGGAGAATGTGGCGGCCAAGCTCGCCTCGACCGGCAATGACCGGATCATGCTCTGCGAGCGGGGGACGAGTTTCGGCTATAACACGCTGGTGACTGATTTCCGGGGGCTGCCGACCATGGCCCTGTCGGGGTATCCGGTGATCTTTGACGCGACCCACTCGGTTCAGCAGCCCGGCGGTCGGGGCGGTTCTTCGGGCGGGCAGCGGGAATTCGCACCTGTTCTGGCACGTGCTGCGGCAGCGGTCGGCGTGGCCGGGTTCTTCATCGAGACCCATCCGGACCCGGACAAGGCGCCGTCGGATGGGCCGAATATGATCCCGCTCGATCGGATAGGCGCGCTTCTGGACACGCTGCTGGCGTTCGACCGGGCGGCCAAGGCAGACCCGGTCAAACTCGGCTGATGGCACTCATCGAGGCCTCCGGTTTCCGCGAATACGATGCGCGCTGGCGATACCCTGAACAGATCGACTTGGCCGGAATGCGGGCGCTGGGGCTTGGGCTCGCGACCCAGATCCACGAAGCCCAACTTCCCGCCACCGTGGCTGTCGGGCACGACTACCGCAGCTACTCCCAAGCCGTCAAAGAGGCCCTGGTCGAGGGATTGGTCGAGGGCGGAGCCGATGTGCGGGATATCGGCCTCGCGCTTAGCCCCACGGCTTATTTTGCCCAGTTCGATCTGGACACCCAGGCGGTCGCCATGGTCACCGCCAGCCACAACCCGAACGGCTGGACCGGGGTCAAGATGGGGATGCAGCGGCCGCTGACCCACGGGCCGGACGAGATGGCGCGGCTGAAGGAGATCGTGCTGGGTGGGCTCGGCCGGCCCCGCCCCGGAGGCCGTCGTATCCATGCCGAGGGGGTGGTGGCGCGGTATCTGGCCGACCTTGCCGGCGATTTCCGGCTGTCACGGCCCTTGAAGGTGGTCTGCGCCACCGGCAACGGCACCGCCGGGGCCTTTGCACCGGACCTACTGGCTCGGATTGGGGCCGAGGTCGTGCCGCTCCACACCGAGCTCGACCATTCGTTCCAGCATTACAACCCCAACCCGGAAGCCATGGAAATGCTGCACGACATGGCCCGGGCGGTGCGCGAGACGGGCGCGGACCTGGCGCTGGGGTTCGACGGTGACGGCGACCGCTGCGGGGTTGTCGATGACGAGGGCGAGGAAGTTTTCGCGGACAAGGTGGGGGTGATGCTGGCCCGCGACTTGATCGCGCTCTACCCCGGCGCGACCTTCGTGGCGGATGTGAAGTCGACCGGGCTTTTCGCCTCCGACCTGGCGCTGCGGGCGGGCGGGGCCCGAATCGATTATTGGAAGACCGGGCACAGCCATATGAAGCGCCGGGTCGCGGAACTAGGCGCGCTGGCGGGCTTCGAGAAATCGGCCCACTTCTTTTTCGCCCCACCTCTCGGGCGCGGCTACGATTGCGGGCTGAGGACTGCGGTCGAGATCTGCAAACTGCTGGACCGCAACCCGGGCCGATCGATGTCCGACCTGAAGCGCGCCCTGCCCCGGACTTGGTCGACGCCCACCATGTCACCGGCCTGCCCCGATGATCAGAAATACAGCGTGGTCGACCGCCTGACCGCGCGGCTGAGTGGAATGGAGACCCTCGCCGGGCTGAAGATCGAGCAGGTGATCACGGTGAACGGGGCGCGGGTAATGCTGGAGGGCGGGGCCTGGGCGCTGGTTCGGGCCTCGTCAAACTCGCCCAACCTGGTTGTGGTCTGCGAGAGCACGCGATCCGAGGAAGAGCTTAGGGCGATTTTTCAGGCGCTCGATGGGCTGATCCGGACCGAGCCGTCGCTCGGGGCCTACGATCAGACATTTTGAGGGCGCTCTCAAATGTGAGATTCTTCTTATCCGATGAATCCAAAATATATTTCTGATCGATTCACCAAATGGCAACGGATGGCGCGCGCTGGTTTTCCCTGGCGCGCAACGCGATGGTGCGTGGGGACAAGTCGCAAAGCAGCAGCATAAACCGGGCGGGTTTCAATCGCGCCGCCGGTCCAAATGGTGGGTTGGAAACCCACCCTACCGCGCGGAACCAGTCACCAACCGGCGCGCAGGTCCTCGCGGGCAATCTGTTTCAGGAAACCGCCAAAGTCTTCGGCCACGTCCTTGCGGTTCATGGCGAAGGCCACGGTGGCGCGCAGAAAGCCGGACTTCGAGCCACAATCGAAGCGCTCGCCCTTGAAGCGGTAGCCGTGCACCGGATGACCCGCCGCCGCCTGGGCGGCAATGGCGTCGGTTAGCTGGATCTCGCCACCCGCGCCTTCCCTGACCTGGCCGAGCGACTTCATCACTTCCGGGCTGAGGATATAGCGCCCGATCACGGCAGTATTCGATGGCGCCTCCTCTGGGCTCGGTTTCTCGACAAGGCCGGACGCCTTCACCAGGTCGCCATGATCCTCGGCGACTTTCAGGATGCCGTAGCTGGAAACCTGGCTGTCGAGCACATCCATCGCGGCGACCATGCAGCCACCGCCGGCGGCTTCGTAGGCATCACACATCTGCTTGAGGCAAGGCTCGTCGCCCGCGATCACGTCGTCGGGCAGGATGACGGCAAAGGGCTCGTTCGCGATCAGCCCGCGCGCGCACCAGACCGCGTGACCGAGCCCCAGCATCTCCTGCTGACGCACATAGGCGATGGTGCCGGAAGGCATGGTCGAGTTGTGCACCTCAGCTAGAAGATCGATCTTGCCCTTCGCCTCGAGGTCACGCTCGAGCTCGGGCGCGCGATCAAAATAGTCTTCCAGAGCACTCTTGCCCCGGGCGGTGACGAAAATGAATTCGGTGATCCCGGCGGCGCGCGCCTCGTCGACCGCGTACTGGATCAGCGGACGATCGACCAGCGGCAACATCTCTTTCGGGATCGCCTTGGTCGCCGGCAGGAACCGGGTTCCAAGCCCTGCCACCGGAAAAACCGCCGTCGTGACCTTCTGCGTCATTGAGCTCCCCAATTCCACCCGTTTCTTGGAGACTTATTTATCTAGCATTTTCTGAGAGAAACGGCAATGAGCTAAAGTGGGTTACTCGATACCACTTTCGGCCAGAACCTGTTCGATCCGCGGCACATCCTCGGGGTTGTTGAGCTCCCAGAAATGCGCGCCACGGGCCTCGACCTCGACGCAGTGCACAGGCTCGCCCTGTTCCATGAAACGGAGCTGTTCCAGCCCCTCCCATTGTTCGAGCGGCCCGGTCGCCATTGTCACATAGCGCGCCAGCGCGTCGGGCCGATAGGCGTAGACGCCGACATGATGGAACACCGGGCATGTCTCGCCCGGCCCAAGCGCGCGGCCCGTATAGGGCAACACCTCCTTCGAGAAGTAGAGCGCCCTGCCCGCCGCATCGAAGACCGCCGTGGTTGCGCCGACGCGGCCCGCGCGGCGGTCGGCCTGAAACCCCTCCATGGCGCGGGCGTCACAGCGCAGGACCGGCGTCGCCACCGCGATCTCGGCGCGCGCTTGCATTGCCTGGATCAAGGCCTCGATGAACCACGGCGGCGTCAGGGGTGCGTCACCCTGCAGGTTGACGACGATCCGCGGCTGGGTTTCCAACTGGCCCAGCGCCTCGGCACAACGTTCGGTGCCATTGGCGCAGTCGGGCGACGTCATCGCGATGTCCGCGCCGAAGCCCCTGGCCTCGTCGGCGATCCGCGTGTCATCGGTGGCGATCACCACCTGGGAGATCCCGCCGACTTGCATTGCCGCATCCCAGGTGCGCCGCACCAAGCTGCGCGCCTGGCCGGTTGCCCCGCGCAAGGGCGCCAGCGACTTGCCCGGATAGCGGGTCGAGCCGTAGCGGGACGGGATGATGATCGCGACGCTCATGGCACCCCGACAGGCGGGCAAAGCTCGACGCCAGGCGCGATCGCCAGGAAGAAAGGATTGTCGAGGCCGGGCTTGCCGTAGGCGAGCGGCCGGTGATCGTCGAAGCGCAGCACCTGCCCGCCCGCCGCGGCCAGCACTGCGTGGCCTGCCGCCGTGTCCCATTCCATGGTGCGCCCAAGCCGCGGGTAGAAATCCGCCTCGCCCGCCGCCAGCAGGCAGAACTTGAGCGAGGACCCGGCGCTTTTGAAATCGGCGACCTGGTAGCGGGCAATGTAGTCGTCGGTGGCCTGATCCCGGTGGGATTTCGAGGCCACGACGATTAGGGCGCCGTTATCCGGTGTGCCGACGCGAAGCGCACGCTCGGAGCCCGCGACCAGGGCGGCGTCCTCACCGATCGTCTCCTCGACGGCAGCATCGGGACGGCATCGGAAAAGCCGCCCCTTTGCCGGTGCGTAGACCACGCCAACAGTCGGGGTTCCGTCTTCGATCAGCGCAATATTGACGGTGAAATCGCCGCGTCGTAGGACGAACTCCTTGGTGCCGTCTAACGGGTCCACCAAGAAGAAGCGTTTCATCCCGGTTTGTCTGTGGCTTTCGGAATTCTCCTCGGTCACCGCTGGGATTTCAGGGAACACCTCGGCCAGCCCGAGGCCGATCAACTTGTCCGCGGCCAGGTCGGCGGCGGTTACCGGGCTTTGATCCGCCTTCAGCGCGATCTGGAAATCCGGCCCGTCATAGACATCCATGATCGCCCGGCCGGCCGCCAGCGCCAGCGCGCGGATCTGGGTCTCGATCCGGCTGTGATCGATTGTCATCTGGGTGCTCCGATCGGCTCGCGGCACTGCTTACGGCCAATGGGCGCGGAAGGAAACCGGATTTTCGCCGCAGGTTGTCTGGCCTTGGCCCGGCGAGTAAAGAGAGCCCCGTTCCGTGTAAGCCCGGGCGCCAGTCTGGGAGCCAATCCGGAAGCGAATCCAGGAGCCGACGATGCCCGCCATCCTTCAATACGACAACCCGGCCTTCGAGGACCGTCTGGCGGCATTGGTGGCCGCCAAGCGCGCTGTCGAGACGGATGTGGACGGGGCGGTGGCGGCGATCATTGGCGATGTCAGGACCCGGGGCGCAGCAGCGGTGATCGAGCTGACCGAGCGGTTCGACCGGCTGCGCCTGACCGAGGACCGGCTGGCGTTCAGCGCTGGTGAGATCGAGGCCGAGATCGCCAAGGTCCCGGCGCCGGAACGCGCGGCGCTGGAAATGGCGGCCGAACGCATCCGCGCCTACCACGAGCGGCAACTGCCCGAAGACCGCGAGTGGGAGGACGAGACCGGCGTGCGGCTGGGCTGGCGCTGGACCCCGGTGGACGCGGCCGGGCTATACGTGCCGGGCGGGCTGGCGAGCTATCCGAGCTCGGTCCTGATGAACGCGATCCCGGCCCAGGTCGCGGGTGTCCGCCGTCTGATCATCTGCGCGCCGACGCCGGAAGGCGTGGTGAACCCGCTGGTCTTGCTGGCGGCGCAACTGGCGGGGGTCGACACGGTCTACCGGATCGGCGGCGCGCAGGCCATCGCCGCCATGGCCTATGGGGCGGGCCCGATCGTGGCCGTCGACAAGATCACCGGCCCCGGCAATGCCTATGTGGCCGCAGCCAAACGCCAGGTCTTCGGCCAAGTTGGGATCGACATGATCGCCGGGCCATCGGAAGTGCTGGTGATCGCGGATAGCGACAACGATCCGGACTGGCTGGCCGCCGACCTGATGAGCCAGGCCGAGCACGACGAATGCGCGCAAGCGGTCCTGATCACCGATGACCGAGCCTTCGGTGACGCGGTGGCGGTCGCGGTCGATCGACTATTGCAGCGGCTGAGCCGGGCCGAGATCGCGGCCGCCAGCTGGCGCGATTTCGGCGCCGTGATCACCGTGCGCGATCTGGCGCAGGGGGCCGCGATCGCGAACCGCTTCGCGCCCGAGCACCTGCAGATTTGCACCGCCGACCCGGAGGCGCTGTTGGCGCAAATTCGCCATGCAGGCGCGGTCTTCCTGGGCGCGCACACGCCCGAGGTGATCGGCGACTATGTGGGCGGGCCGAACCATGTGCTGCCGACCGCCGGGTCGGCGCGGTTCTCATCCGGCCTTTCGGTGTTGGATTTCATGAAACGCACCACCGTCGCCCGGGTCTCGCCTCGCGCCATGGCGGCGATCGGCCCCGCCGCCGAGATCCTGGCACAATCTGAGGGCCTGGAGGCGCATGGTCTGGCCGTGCGCTGCCGGCTGGATGCCCTGGAGCGCCAAACATGAGAACGTTCGCCGCCACCGACCGGCTGAAGGGGGTCCACCTGCAGGAGGAGCGCCCGCGCGCGCGCACGCCCGAGATCCAGCAGGAGCTGGACGTGGCGATCTTCGACCTGGTCGAGGAGAACCAATTCCGGATCTGCCCGCGCGAGGGCCAGGAGACCCCGCCCGGGCCTTACGAATTGGGCATCGGCATGGCCGAGCGGATGCTGGTGATGGAGCTTGCGACCGAGTCAGGTGAGGCGGCCTCGAGCCTGCACCTGTCGCTGTCGCCGCTGCGTGCCGTGATCAAGGACTACTTCGCCATTTGCGAGAGCTATTTCGACGCGGTGAAGCGGTTGCCGCCCTCCCAGATCGAGGCCATCGATATGGGCAGGCGCGGGATCCACAACGACGGCGCGCGGATCCTAGAGGAACGGCTCGAGGGCAAGATCGACCTCGACCACGACACGGCCAGGCGGCTTTTCACGGTGATCTGCGCGCTGCAGTTCAAGGGCTGACCCGCGGCATGGCCCAGCCCCTGCCCCAATCGTTGCCGGGATCGGTGCTTTTCTGCTGTGACCACAATGCGGTGCGCTCGCCGGTGGCCGAGGGGCTGATGAAGAAATTGCATGGGAGCAGGATCTTCGTGCAATCGGCGGGGGTTCATCACGACCTAGAGGTCGATCCGTTCATGGTCTCGGTGGCCGGCGAGGTGGACGTGGACATTTCGCAGCACCGGTGCAAGAGCTTCGACGAGATGGAGGAATGGGGCGACGATATGGGCTCGTTCGATATCGTCATCGCGCTCTCGCCGGCCGCCCAGCGCAGGGCGCTGGAATACACAAGACACTTCTCGATCGAGGTGGTCTATTGGCCGACGCTGGATCCGACCGGGATCGGTGAGACGCGGCAGCAAAAGCTGGATGCCTACCGCCAGACCCGCGACCAGATCCTGAATTCCATCATCGCCGCCTTCGGCCCGGGCGATGCCCCGAGCGGGGTTGATGCTTGAAATTGGGGGCTTCCCGGGCCATGTTCCGCCGCGGAGCGCCATCCAGAAGGGGATGGCGACGAAGAACGGAGATGGCATGGCCAAGGAAGAGATGCTTGAATTCCCCGGGGTCGTATCCGAGCTGCTGCCCAACGCGACATTCCGGGTCAAGCTCGAGAACGGCCATGAGATCATCGCCCATACCGCCGGCAAGATGCGCAAGAACCGCATCCGGGTGCTGGCCGGTGACAAGGTGCAGGTCGAGATGACGCCCTACGACCTGACCAAGGGGCGCATTACCTATCGATTCAAATAGAAGCGTGAGCCGGTGCGGCTGATCCTCGGCAGCGCCTCGCCCAGGCGGCTGGAGCTGCTGGCCCAGATCGGCGTGGTGCCGGATGAGGTTCGCGCGGCTGAGATCGACGAAACACCGCGGCGGGCCGAGATGCCGCGTGCCTATGTCTCCCGCATGGCGCGCGAGAAGACACTGGCGATCGCCGGGGCGCCTGATGATCTGATCCTGACCGCCGACACGACCGTTGCCGCTGGCCGCCGTATCCTGGGCAAGCCCAGCGACAAGGCCGAGGCCGAGGCGTTCCTGCGCCTGCTCTCGGGCCGGCGGCATCGGGTGGCGACCGCGATCTGCCTGCGGCAAGGGGACCGGGTGGCCGAGCGCCAGGTCGAGACCCGGGTCCGGTTCAAGCGGCTTTCGGAGGCGGAGATTGCCGCCTATCTGGCTTCGGATGAGTGGCGCGGGAAGGCAGGCGGCTATGCCATCCAAGGGATGGCTGAGGCATTCATCCCGGCGATCAATGGCAGCTATTCCAACGTGGTTGGCCTGCCATTGGTCGAGACGGTGGGGCTGTTGCGGGGGGCGGGGTATGCGGTGCCATGAAGCGACAGGTCATTCTCATCGACATGCCCGAAGAACGGGCGAGCCAGGCGGCGCTGATCATCGATGGTCGGCTCGAGGATTTGCTGCTGGACTCTCGGAAGGATGGGAAAAGCGCTCCGGAACCCGGTGAGATCTACTGGGCCAAGGTCGATCGGCTCGTGCCAAAGATGGGGGCCGCCTTTCTAACACTTGCGCCTCATCAGATGGGGTTCCTGCGCGACGCCGAGGGGTTAAAAGAAGGTGCAGGCGTCGTGGTCCAGGTCACCGCCTATGCCGAGCCTGAAAAGGCCACCCCCACCACGACACGTCTGCTCTACAAAGGGCGCCGCACGATTCACACGCCCGGTGCGCCCGGCATAAATGTCTCGCGCCAGATCAAGGACGACGCGGAACGCAATCGCCTCGTCGAGGCGGTCAAGTCCTGGACACCGTCGCCACGCGACCGGGAACCAGCGTACAGTCAATATGTCGCCATGCATCGGGAGGGCGGGTTCATCGTGCGGACCGCCGGACAAGGTGCGCCGGAGCACGAACTCCACGAAGAGATCAGGTGGGTGCTAGCGAAACGCGCTGAGCGTTTGGGCATCACCCGGAGCAGCGACCCCGGCACAACGGCGGGCGCATCACTCGCGGTAAATCTGGCGATGCGCGAATGGACATCGACGGTCCCGGACGAAATCTTGGTGACCGAGCGCGCGGCGCTCTATGTCTTGCATCCGTCGGAGATCGAGCGGCGCGCATGTGCCGATCTCGACAGTGTAATTCGAATCGACTCTGACCCCGACCCCTTCGACCATTACGGCGTCTGGGATCAGATCGACAAACTGAAATCCCAGCGCGCCGAGCTGCCCTCGGGCGGGTGGATGGCGGTCGAGGTGACCCGGGCCATGGTGACGGTTGACGTCAACACAGCGGGAGAGTTCTCCGGTGGCGCGGCATTGACCGCGAACCTGGAGGCGGCGAAGGAACTGCCCCGTCAGTTGCGCCTGCGCGGGTTGGGTGGGCAGATCATCATCGACTTCGCGCCCTTGCCGAAGAAGGACCGGCAGCGGATCGAGGAGGCGCTGAAATCCGCCTTCCGCCGTGATCCCATCGAGACCACGCTGGCGGGTTGGACGCCGCTCGGTCATTTCGAACTGCTACGCAAGCGCGAGCGCCGGCCGCTTTCCGAGCTTCTGTCATAGGCTGCGGTCAAAAAAAGGCCCTGTCCCGCGAAAAATGCCGGGACAGGGCGCGCCCGAGAACCCCACCTCAGACGAAGTCATTTGATCGGCTGACCAAGATCACATCTGTTGATAAATTAGTTCATGATTCACATGGAAACCACTGTTTTATATATAAATAGCTAGAGACACGCATAGAGTGTGCCGCCTCAGCGAGCGTGACTCTGGGTTGTGCTGCTATTCCGCGGGGATCGGGTGAACGCCGGGTTGCGCGCCCTCCGGCGCCTCGGGTTCGTCGGGCGCGGCGCCAGCAGCTTTCGGAGATCCTCGAGGATCATGTAAAGGCAGGGGATCAGGAACAACACGACCAGCGTCGCGAAGACGATGCCATAGCCCAGCGACACCGCCATCGGGATCAGGAACTTCGCCTGGCGCGTGGTCTCGAAGATCATCGGCGCCAGCCCGCCGAAGGTGGTCATGGTGGTCAAGAGGATCGGCCGGAACCGGCGCATGCCCGCCCGCCAGATCGCCTCGAAGGCACCGGCCCCGGCCGCGCGCGCCTTGTTAGCGTAGTCGATCATCACCAGGGCCGCGTTAATCACCACGCCCGACAGCGCGATGATCCCGAAGATCGAGATGATCGACAGTGACATCCCCATGATCAGGTGCCCGATGACAGCGCCGGCGAACCCGAACGGGATCGCCGTCATCACGATCGCCGGCTGGACGTAGGACCGGAACGGGATCGCCAACAACCCATAGATGACGATCAGCGCCAGCGGGATCGAGAAGGTCATGAACGAGTTCATCGTGTCGCGCTGGGTCGCCTGGCGGCCCTGCAGCGAGTAACCAAGCCCCGGATAATCCTCCTGCAGCCGCGGCAGCGTGTTCGCGGTCACCGCCGTGAGCACAACATTCGTTTGGGCCGCTGGCTCGACATTGGCGCGGACGGTGACGATGCGTAGCCCATCCTCGCGACCGATCACCGCATCCGCGCGGCCGCGCTCGACATTGGCCACTTCGAACAAAGGCACCTCGCCGCCATCCGGGGTGCGGATCAGAAGACTTTCGATCGCAGCCTCGGACCGGCGCTCGGCCTCGGGCCGGCGAACACGGATCGTGACCTCGTTGCGTCCGTCCTGCTGGGCCAATGCCTCGACCCCAAAGAAGGCGGCGCGGACCTGGCGCGCGACGTCCTCCGATGTCAGCTCGAGGCTGCGTCCCGCCTCGGTCAGCCGAAATTCGAGCTGCGCCTTGCCCGGAGTGAAGCCGTCATCGGGGTCTCGGACAGGGCCGAACTCGCCCAAGCGCGCTGCCAGCACGCTGGCGGCCTTGGACAGCACGTCCACGTCCGGATGTGACAGCCGGATCGAAATGCCCGTGCCGCCGCCGGGCCCGCCGAAGGCGGATTCATACCTGATCGAGCGGGCCGCGCTTTGGCTGCCGGCCTCCGCGCGCCATTTCACGGTGAACTCGCTGGTCGGAATTGGACGGACTTTTGGCGGCTGCAGGAAGGCCCTCAGCGTGATCTTGGTGTCATCGATGATCGCATAGATCCCTTGACCCAGTTGATCGCCGCCATTGGCCGCGATCACTCGCTTGGCCGCCTCGATCATGTGGTCGCGGGTCGCCAAGGTCACCTCGAGCGGAGTTCCTACCGGCATTGTGACCGTGGCTTTCGCGTAGTCTCGTGGGATTGACGGGAACAGGCCCCAGCCCATCCGCCCGGTCAGGGGCCAGGCGAGCGTGATCACCAGCGCAGCAGCCATCAGGGCGACGGTCGCGTATCGCCAATGGATCGCCACCCGCAGAAGCGGGCCGTAGACCCCGCGCACGAACTGCGCGAGCGCGGCGCTGAATCCCTGCTGAATCCGGATCGCCAGGTTCGGCCGCTCGCCCGCCGCGCGCCGGCGCACATTGGCCAGATGCGCTGGCAACACGAACAGCGCCTCGATCCAGCTGAGCAGAAAGGCGGTGCCGACCACGATCGGGATCACCACCCAGAATTTGCCGAAACCACCCGGCACCAGTGCCAGCGGGATGAAGGCCACGATATTGGTCAGGATCGAGAAACTGAGCGGCACGGCAATGTCGCGCGCGCCCTGGATCGCCGCGTCGATCCGGCTCATGCCCCGTTCGAGATATTCGTAGATGTTCTCACCCGCGACGATCGCGTCGTCGACCACGATCCCCAAGGCCAGAATAAAGGCGAACATCGAAACCAGATTGATCGACGATCCATAGGCCGGAAGGAACAGCAACGTTCCCAGGAACGCCGTTGGGATGCCGATCGCCACCCAGAACGCCAGTTTGTATTCCAGGAACAGGCTCAAGACGCAGAGGACCAGGATCAGCCCGATGAACCCGTTCTTCATCAACAGGTTCATCCGGTCGCTGAAATAGACCGACCGGTCGTTCAGGGTGACGATCTCAAGCGCCTGAGGCAGGGTTTCCATTGCCCCGGGCAGCGCACGCTTGACGGCGTCCGAGACCGTGATCGGGGTCTCGGAGCCGACCCGGAAGACGTTCAACCGGATCGACGGCTTCTCGTCGAAAGTCGAGACCAGGTTGCTGTCCTCGAAGCCCGGGGTCACATCGGCAATGTCACCGAGCCGCAATACCGTCCCCCTGCGATCGGCAATCAGCGGGATCAAGGCGAATTCGCTCGCCGCGTCGCGCCGGTCTGCCAGCCGCAGCAGCAGGTCGCCGCCGCGCGTCTCGAGCGTGCCGCCCGAGCGGTCGAGCGCCGCCTCGCGGATCGTCGCGGCGACCCCGGACAGCGTCAGGCCGTAGGCGCGCAGGGCCGCCTGCGGGATCTCCACGTGGATCTCCATGTCCCCGCTGCCCTCGAGGTCGACCTGACTGATCTCGGGCTGCTGCAAGAGGGCGTTGCGCACATGCTCGCCCGCCATGCGCAGCGAGCGTGCATCAACATTGCCGTAGAGATGCAGCTCGACCACCTCGCGGCGGCGCGCATCCAGAGTGATCCTGGGCTCCTCGGCATCGTCGGGGAAGGTGGTCACCCGGTCGATCGCCTGTTGGATGTCGTTATAGACCAGGCGCCGGTCCCGGTCCGGCGACAATTCGGCGACAATCCTGGCCGAGCCTTCGGTCGCCTTGGCGGTCAGTTTGTCGATGCCCTGAACGGCGCGCAATTCTTCCTCGGCAGCCAGAACGATCGATTGTTCGACTTCCTCTGGCGTTGCGCCCGGCAACGCGATGCGGACGGTGACCGTGTCCTGGTCAGTCGCGGGCAGGTATTCCTGTTTGATCTTCGTGGACATAAAGATGCCGCCCAGGATCAGGACCAGCATCAAAAGGTTCGGCGCAACCGAGTGGCGCGCCATCCAGGCGATCGGACCTTGCGATCTCAGCCGCGGGCTCATCCCCCTGAACCGCCGGCGGCGGTGGCGGCGGCTCCGGTAGCGCTTACGGCAGGCGCCTCGCCCAGGCGCAGCTTCATGCCAGGTGCCACGATTGCCAGGGGCGTCGTAACGATCCGCTCTCCCGGCGCCAGGCCGCCGCTGATCAGCACCTCGCTGGCGCCGCGCCAGGCGATCACGACCTTGCGGATCTCGAGCTCGTCCTCATTGGTCATCACCCAGACATTGTCGTGGTCGCGCAGATAGGCGCGGTCCAGCACAACCGCATTCTCGACCTGCCGTCCCTCGCCGACCGCTTTCAGGAAGCTGCCGAGCAGAAGCCGTGGCTTGCCACGGTTCTGCGGCAGCCGGGATAGCGGGTCGTCGACCGCCACGACCAATTCGGCCATCCGGCCCGCCTCGCTGAGGCCCGCGGTCAGACGCTCGACCCGGCCCTCGCGGAAAGCGCCGTCCGGCCAAACGCCGGGCTGGGTTAGGCGCAGAACCTGGCCGGCCGAGGTGTCGATCCAGTCGAGCGCCGAGACCGGCACCGCGACCTGCACATGAAAGCGGTCAGCGGCGACCAGGGTGGCCGGGGCCGATCCAGCGGTCAGCATAGTGCCGAGCGCGACCTCCTCGGCCAGGACCAGCGCGTCGAACGGGGCGCGGATAATCATGTGAGAAAGATCGACCAGGGCCCGTTCGCGGGCAGCCTCGGCGGCGGCCTGTTCGGCCCTCAGTTCGGCCATTTGCGGCGCGCGAAGCACCAGCAGCCTCTGAGCCTCGGTCAACTGACGCGGCAGCCTTTCGATGTCGCGCTTGGCGCGCTCCTGCTGGCCTTGCTCGATCGAGATCCGGGCCTGGATCTGCCGGATCTCGGCTTCGGCCTGAGCGACCAGAAGCCGCTGCTCGCGATCGTCGAGCCGGACCAGTTCCTCGCCTTCGCGTAACAACCCGCCGGGCGTCAGGTTGTCGCTGAGCGCCATGATGGTGCCGCCCGCCTCGGGCCGCACGACCAGGGTGCGCGCGGCCGCGACCTCGCCCCAAGCCTCGATTCGGGGACCTTGGGTGGCGGGCTGGGCCTCGACCACCTCGACGAGCCGCGGCACACGTGGCCGAGCCTCGCGCTCGGCGATCGGCGCGGTCATGAACAGCTCGCGCGCCAGCAGCCCCGCGCCGACGAGCAGTGCCAGGGGAACGGCGGTCTTCAGGGCCAACACGACGACACGGCGCAACAGGCCAGGCGGCGGCGTTTCGGCCACCTCCTCCACGCGGTCGCGCCCGCGATCCTCGACCGGCATAACCTTCGCGGTCATGAGCGATTCTGCCTCTCTTCAACCCCTGGTCAACCCCGGGCGCACCGACGTTTCCAGCCCCAGCCCGGCACCGGAAATGCCAGGCCTTTCGCGCCTTTGACACAGTTAGTATAACGCATTATCGCCGATTTCCCGTTTCTCATACCGGAAAACGCAGGCCAGGAGACGCCGCCGATGCCTGATGACGCAAGCGTGAAAGGCTCCGTGAACGATCCCGGGAGACGTTCCGGACGGGGCTGCCCGATTTGCGGAAAGCCAGCAGAGCGGGCCACGCGGCCATTCTGTTCCAAACATTGCGCGGATGTGGATTTGGGCCGCTGGCTGGGCGGCGGCTATGCCATTCCAGGTGAACCGGCACCCGAATCGGCGGAGCTGCCGGAGGGTGACGAGCGCGATTGACCGCGCACGCGGGCCGGGATCGTTTGGCCTTCGGCACGTCGCGCGGCCAAGCGTAACGCTTCCGCGCGCGCGTCGGCGGCAAGCTGCGATGCGGCGTGCTCGCGCCCAAAAGCGTGGGCCAGGTCATGGCGCAGTGCGTCTAGTCGGACTGCGGTCTCGGCCTGCGCCTGGGTCTCGCGCCTGAGCAAGGAATCCAGATGCGCCCGCCAGGCCGCTTCGGCAGCCAGGCCGCCCCGCGCCGGATCCTGCATGTTCTCCAACGGCGCGGCGATTGCCCCCTTGAGCTCGGCGATGCGCGCATGCTGCCGCGCGGCCTCGGCCCGTTCCACGCCCAAGCGCATCTCGGCGGCCCGGGCGCGGATCGCGAGGGCAATCTCGTCGGCGCCCTTGGCCAGGCAGACCGGCGCCGATCCTTGGTCGCGGTTCCACTTCAGGGCCACCGCGTAGTGTGACGGGTTGGTGATCACCACATCCGCATCGGGCACGGCCAGCAGCATTCGGTTGGTGGCGATCTGGCGTCCGCGTTCGCGCCGTTGCGCCCGCAGGAAGGGATCGCCTTCGGCCTGTTTCTCCTCGTCCTTCATATCCTGGTGGGTCATGCGCATGCGCCTGAGATGATCGGCCCGCTGCCAGATCAGGTCGAAGAAAGCGATTGCCGCCGCGACCACCAGAACGCCGGTGATGATCAGCCGGAACTGGCGGTCCAGCAACAACCCGATCTGATGCGCCTCGACCCAAACGAATTGCGCCAGGCGCGTCCGCTCGCCCCAGACCACCAGCGCAAGCAAAGTCACCAGGGCTGTCAGCTTGACCGTGCTCTTGGCAAATTCGACTAGGCCGCGCGGCCCATACTTGTTGCGCGCGTTCTCGACCGGCGAGAGACGCGACAGCTTCGGCAGGATGCGTGAGGGTACGAAGACGATGCCGCGCTGCGCGCCCAAAAGCGCGAGGATTAGCGCGGCGGGCGCCGCCAGGATCGCGAAGACCGGCAGGGCGAGGCGCGCCAGGACCTCGCCCGCCGCGGGCTTCGCGCCCGGCGCCATCAGAAGCGGCGCAATCTCGGCCGGTCGGTCCAGGAATGGGGTCAGGGTGGTGCCAAGATGCCGGGTGGCCCAGCCACCGCCGATCAGCACGACCAAAGTCAAACCCAAATAGGCGGCAAAACTTTGCGCATCCTGCGAGCGCGGCGATTCCCCCTGCTCGCGGGCCTTCTCCAGCCGCCGCGGGGTTGCTTCATGGGCCTTCTCGCCCGAGCTTTCCTGGCCGCTCATCGGGCGGGCCCCGCAGGCGCAAGGCCGCCCAGCGGATCGGTCAGCACCAGATCCAGCGCCACCGACCAACGGGCGAAAAGCTCGGGCAGGACCAGGTAAATGCCGACCAGGCCCAGCCCGATCAGCAACGGCACGCCGACCAGGGCGACCAAAAGCTGCGGCATGGCGCGGCTGATCGCGCCGAGCGCCAGATTATAAAGAAAAGCAAGTCCGACAAAGGGCAGCGCCAGCGACAGGCCGAGCGCGAAAATGCCTGCCATCTGGGCGGTGCTCCACTCCGCTAGCTCCGCTCCACCGGGCATGCGGCCGAACGGCAGAACCCCGTAGAGGCCGGTCAGCGCCGCGACCAGGTGGACATGAAGCCCCGCGATCATGGCCAGCACGATCCCACCCATGCCAAGCATGGTGGCGATCGTTGGCTCGGGTTCGGGCGCGACGCCGGCGCCGAACATTTGGGCGACCGACAAGTTCTGCGCCGCGATCGCGCCGCAGACCTGCAGCGCCATGACCAGAAGGCGGAGAGCGAGCCCGATGATCAGGCCCGTCGCCGCCTCGGCCAGCACCAGCCAGCCCAGCGCCGCCGGCGTCGGCGGCGATTCTCCCGCCAGGGGCGCGATGATCGGCGCGAGCAACAGGGTGAGGGCCAGGGCCGCCCCCAGTCGGACGCGGACCGGAACCGCCCGCTCGCCGAACCCTGGCACCAGAAAGAGAGCCGCGCCGATCCGGGAGAAGACACCGATCGCGACGAAGGCCAACAGGCCCGCCATCTCGAACAGCGGCGTCAGCTCGTTCACGCGGTCCCGACCAGGGTCAGGGCGCCGCCATTGCCGATCTCCTCGAAGCTGAGGACCGGGTTTCGGATGCCCTTGGCTTCCAGCACATGGCGCAGGAAACGCCGGCGCTTGGCCGAGGTGGCGATCGCCGGATAGATCCCCTGCGGCGCGACCGAGCGCAGCACGTCGCCGACCGCCTGCGCCAGCCGGTTGAACGCATCGGGCGGCAGCGCCACGTCGGCACGTCCATCCTCCTCACGCTCATGCTCGGCGAAAAGCGTCTCCCAGTCGGGGCCAAGCTGGACCAGCGCCAGCGTGCCTTCGCGGTCGCGCAGCCGGGTGGTGATGTGGATGGCGATGCGGCGGCGCACATGCTCGGCGATTTCCTCGGCGGGCAGACCGGCGCCGCGGCCCTCGGCCGCCGCCTCCAGGACCAGCGGCAGGTTCCGGACCGGCACCTGCTCGTCCAACAGCAGGCGCAGCACGGTCTGCAGCACATCATGGGGCAGCTTGTCGGGCACGAACTCGTCGAGCAATTTGCGGTTCGCCTCGGCCCGGCCCTGGTCGCTCGGCCGGGTGAATTCATCCAGCAGCGCACGAAGCGCCCGGCGGGTAAACAGATTGGCGAAATTCGTCTTCACCGTCTCGAGTAAGTGGGTGGCGATCACCTCGCCGGGCGCGATCACCGGCAGGCCCAGCGCCGCCGCTTCTTCCTGGTGATCCCGGGGCACCCACCGTGCCGCGGCACCATAGACCGGTTCGGCGACGTCCTCGCCGGGGATATCGGCCAATGTCGTATCTGCAGGCTGGTCCCCGGTCAGCACCAGCACGGCGCCGGGGCACAAGATCGCGCTCGCGGCCTCGACGCCCTGGATGTAGATCGCGTAATGACCCGCCGCGATCATCGGATCGTCGGTCAGGCGCACCTCGGGCATGACCATCCCGAACTCGGTGGCAATGTGGCGGCGCATGTTGACGATCCGCTTCTCGAGTCCGACGGAGGGGTCGAGCACCGAGGCGATGAGATCCGGCGCGAAGCGCACATGAACCTCGTCCACATCCAGCAGATCGCCGAGGCTGCGGTCCACCTGGCTTTGCGCGGTTTCGTCCTCCGTTTCCGGCAACGCCTCCTCGCGGGCCCGGTTCAGCCGCTCCGAGACAAAGGCGGCGATCCCCAGAACCGTGGCGCCCAGGATAAACGGCAGGAAGGGCAGGCCCGGGAACAGTGCGAACACCGCCATCAGACCGGCAACCGTGGCCAAAGCGCCCGGATAGGCGCCCAGCTGGTGCATCATGGCCTGATCCGCCGAGCCCGCCGCGCCTCCTTTCGACAACAGCAGCGCGGCCGCGATCGACGTGATGACACTGGGGATCTGGCTGACCAGACCGTCGCCCACGGTCAGAATGGAATAGGTCTCGATCGCCGCCTGGAAGCTCATGCCGTGGACGGCCAGGCCCATCGCCAGGCCAACCACCAGATTCAGGAGCGTGATCAGAAGACCGGCGATCGCATCGCCCTTGACGAATTTCGAGGCACCATCGAGCGAGCCGAAGAAATTGGTCTCCTCCTGCTCGATGCGGCGACGCTCCTTCGCCTCCAGATGGGTGATAGCGCCCGCGGCCACATCCGAATCGATGGCGAGCTGCTTGCCCGGCATGCCGTCCAACGCGAAACGCGCTCCGACCTCGGCCATGCGGCCCGCGCCCTTGGTGATGACGATGAAGTTGACGATCAGCAGGACCGAGAAGACCACCAGCCCCAGAAATACGCTGCCCCCCATGATGAACATGGCGAAGCCCTCTATCACGCCGCCCGCCGCCGCCGGGCCGGTATGGCCCTGGCCGATGATCAGCTTGGTCGACGAGACGTTGAGCGAAAGCCGTAACATCAGTGAGGCCAGCAGCACCGTCGGGAAAGCGGAGAAATCCAGCGGCCGCTCAATGAAAAGGGTCACGGTGAAGATCAGGATCGCCAGCGCGAACGAGACCGAGAGCCCGATATCCGAGATTCAACGCCAGACGGTGCGCCAGGCCGGTGCAATCCGCCGAATCAGCGTCGCTGTCCTGATCGACAGAATCACGACCACGTCGGCTGATGGCGGCCAGGCGTGGGAGCCGCGCCCGCCCGAGGAAATCGAGGCCCTGCGCGAGCTGGTCATCGCGGCGATTGGCTTCGACGAGGCCCGCGGCGATATCGTGACCGTCGAGAGCATGGCGTTCCAGGCCGACGCAACGGAAGGCGCCCTGATCGAGGAAAGCCGGTGGATGCGCCTCGTGGAACGCAATGCCGTGACGCTGATCCAGATCGGACTCCTCAGCATCGTCGTCCTGGTGCTCGCATTCACCGTGATCCGGCCGCTTCTAAACCACTCGCCAGCAGGCCTGCCCGGCCCAAGCGGCGCGGTGCCGGCGCAACTTGCGCCCGGCGCTCCCACAGGCGCCAGGTCAGCGCCCGGGGCGCTCGCGGATGGCCGACCAGATGGCGCGGGCAGTGCGCTGCCGCCGCCCGGCGCCGATCCAGGCGCGCCGCAACTGCCCGGCGCGCCGCGCGAGCCGAACGGAGAGATCTTGCGCTCGGCCGTGGCCGAGCATCCCGAGGACAGCGCTACGACACTGCGCGCCTGGCTGGCCCCCGACGGTTCCGGTGGGCAGGAGGCAGCCTGATGGCGCTTGCATTCGAGCAATTTGCCCCGCCTGGCAGTAGCGCCATCGACGGTGCGAACCCGGCGTCAACTCCGCCAAAACTCACCGCCGAGCCAATCTTGCCCGAAGGCGCCTCGCTGGCGGGGACGGAAGACACGAGTGCCCGAATAGCCCTGACGCTCGAGGCAATCGCGTCTGACGCCGAACGGCTGCGAATCCAAGCGATCGTGGCCGCCGCTCATGCGTTGGGCGAGGCGGCTGAAACCCTGATGCCCGCGCTTGCCCAGGCGGGCTTTGCCCCTTGCCTGGCCGAGATCGCCAGCGATATCGCCGGACGCGTCCGCACGCCGCCGGATCTGCGCCTAGTCCACGCGCGAGAGGACCGCGACGCAATCCAAACAGCGCTGGCCGCCCTGCCAGATCAGGCAAGCGTAACCCTCGACGAGGATCCGGCGCGTGCGCCGGGCAGCGCCGATCTCACCTGGGCCGACGGCGGCGCGCGGATCGATGTCGAGGCGATGGCCGCGGCCGCGCTGGAAGAAGCCCATCGGCGATTCGAATGCTCAACTCTTTGAAAGGGATCGGCCCATGTCAGACATGCAACCTCCCGAAGCTGCAGCCGCCCCCATTCGCGAAGCGGCTCCGGCTTCCTAGGCGGCACCCACTCCCGAGACCGGCGCGGCGGCGGACGAGCCGCCGATCCTCGAGCAGCGCGATACCAGCACCGACGGGAAATATCGCCGCGCCATTTTTTCGGTGCCGGTCGACGTGGTGGTCTCGGTCGGCCACGCCCAGCCGGCCATCGGCGAACTTCTCAGCATGCGCCGCGACATGGTGCTGCCGCTGGACAGCCGGATGGACGACCCGGTCGAAATCCTGGTCGGTGACCGGGTAATTGCCCGTGGCGAGCTCGAGGAGATAGGCGACGATTCGGGGCGGATCGGCGTGCGCCTGACCGAGGTCGTGGATGTCAGCGACCTGGTTTGACGCGCATCGCCGGCTCGCGCCCTGCGCGGCCCTGATGCTGCTGATCGTGCTGGCATTGCCAGGAATGGCGGCCGCAAAGTCAGTAACCGTAGACTTGGGCGACGGCTCGTCGGTGACGGGCCGCGCGGTCCAGCTTTTCCTGCTGATCACGGTGCTCAGCCTGGCACCCGGCATCGCGGTGATGGTCACCTGCTTTCCCTTCATGGTGACCGTTCTGTCACTTGTGCGGCAGGGCATCGGACTGCAGCAGACCCCTCCCAACATGCTGATCGTCACACTGGCGCTGTTCCTGACCTGGTTCGTGATGGAACCGGTCTTCACCGAGGCCTGGGCCGCCGGTCTGGGGCCGCTGCTCGACGGCACGCTCGAGGCCGAGGAGGCCTGGGCCCGGGGCATGGCTCCGTTCCACGCCTTCATGGAAGCGCGCACGGCGCCCTCGGTCATCGATGAGCTGGCCGCCGCCGCACCCGGCCGCGAGGCACCGGCCCCGGGCAACGCGGCGCCGCTATCGTTGCTGGTGCCCTCGTTCCTGCTGTCCGAGCTGCAGCGCGGCTTCGAGATAGGTTTCATGATCTTCCTGCCGTTCTTGATCATCGACCTGGTGGTCGCTTCGATCCTGATGTCCATGGGCATGATGATGGTGCCGCCGGTCGTGGTTTCGCTGCCACTGAAACTCGCCTTTTTCGTCATCGCCGATGGCTGGAGCCTGCTGGCCGGCGCCCTTGTCAGGGGCTACGCGACGTGACCGGCGCGGCCAACCCCCGCGAGCTGACCCGTCAGCAAAAGGCGGCGGTGGTTATCGGCGTCCTGGGTCCGGACGCCGCGGGCCCGGTGCTTGAGCAATTCGATGAGGCCTGCCTGTGCAGCTTCACCCGGGCGATGACCAGCCTTGGCCGAATCGATCCTGTGCGGATCCGCGCGGTGATTGCCGAGTTTCTGGGCGCCCTCCAGGCTCAGAGCAATGGCCTCAGCGGCGGCTTGGCCCAGGCACGCGGCCTGCTCGAGAGCCATGTCGCCGAAGGCGTCTTGGCACAGATCCTGGAAGACGCCGCGCCCACCAGCCCGGGGAATGTCTGGACGCGCCTGGCCGAGGTCGATGACGAGGCACTGGCGGGGTTCCTGAGCGGCGAACACCCCCAGACCGCCGCCGTCGTTCTGGCTCGGTTCGACCCGGAGCAAGCGGCACGGATCGTCAATGCGCTCCCTGCGGACGCGGCGCGTGACATCGTTTCCGGCCTGGCACGAGCGGGCAACCTGGACGGCCGGGTGGTCGATGCGATCGCCGAGGCGATGGGCCGCGACGTGCTGGCCAAGCTCTCGCGAAGTGACCAGGGATCCGACACAGCTGACCGAGCTGGCGGAACCGGACGAGCCGGCAGACAGCGCCGGCTAGACGCGCCGGACCTAACCGTCCAGCACCACCATCGCCGAGCCGTCCCAGCTGAGCCGCACCGGATCGTCCCAGGTGATGGTCTCTTCTAGGGCACGCAGCCGGTTGGTCTGGGCAACCCGGACCAGCGCCCCGCTCTCTAGCCGCACATGATAAATCGACATGTCGCCCAGATATGCGATGTCCTCGACCGTGCCGAAGAGCGTGTTGGCGGTCGATGCCGCGTTTTCTCCACGCTGCTCGATCGCGATCTTTTCGGGTCTGAGCGCCAGCGCCGCCGGGCCGTCGGGCAACGCGTGCGCGCCACCGGGTTCCGCACGCCCGCCATCCTTCAGATCGACCGCCTGGCCGCCCGCGGCGACCGTGCCCTCGAGAATGTTCACATCGCCGATAAACTCGGCCACATAGCGCGAGGTGGGCGCCTCGTAGACCTCGTGCGGCTCGCCCAATTGCGCAATCTGGCCCTCGCGCATCACCGCCAGCCGGGTCGAGACGGTCATCGCCTCCTCCTGGTCATGGGTGACGATAACAAAGGTGACGCCGAGCGTCTCCTGGATATTGACCAATTCGAACTGTGTCGCCTCGCGCAGCTTGCGGTCCAAGGCCCCGAGCGGCTCGTCCAGCAGCAAGAGCTTCGGGTTCTTGGCCAACGACCGCGCCAGCGCGACCCGTTGGCGCTGGCCACCCGAAAGCTGATCCGGCTTGCGCTTCGCCAAATTCTCGAGATGGACCAGGGCTAGCATCTCCTCGACCCGGGCCTTGACCCTGGGCTTCGGCATCCCCTCCATCTGCAGCCCAAAGCCGATGTTGCTGGCGACATCCATGTGCGGGAACAGCGCGTAGGACTGGAACATCATGTTCACCGGCCGCTCGTGCGGCGGTATCCGGGTCAGATCCTCACCATCCAGCAGGATCTGCCCGCTATCCGGCGTCTCGAAGCCGGCCAGCATCCGCAAGAGCGTAGTCTTGCCGCAGCCCGAGGGACCGAGCAGCGCGAAAAACTCGCCCGGAAAGATGTCGACCGAAACGTCATCCACGGCGCGCGTTGGGCCGAAATGTTTCTCCAGCCCGACCAGCTGCAAGTAGGGCTTGGCCGAGGGATCGAGCCACGGGCGCGCTGCGCTGGCGGTTCCGGTCTTGGTTGTCATGCGATCGCGGAGGGGGCCGCCAACGAGCGGCCCCCAGCCATTCTCACGAGCCGGTCTTGATCTTGGTCCAGAGCCGGGTCACCACCCGCTGCTCGCGCGGACCGTAAGGCCTGGTCACGTAAAGGTGCTCGACCGCCTCGGCTGTCGGATAGATTGCCGGATCGTTGATCACGTCGTCCTCGAGCATCGGCTGCGAGGCCTCGTTGCCATTGGCGAAGTAGACATAGTTCGACGCCTTGGCAGCCACCTCAGCCCGCATGATGTAGTCGATGAAGATATGCGCGGCCTCGGGATGCGGCGCATCCGCGGGGATCGCCATTTGGTCGAACCACATCAGCGCGCCCTCCTGCGGGATCGCGTATTCAACGTTGACATTGTTCTCGGCCTCGGCCGCCCGATCGCGCGCCTGCAGCACGTCGCCGGACCAGCCAGTCGCGAGGCACGCATCCCCATCCGCCAGGGCGTTGATGTAAGCGGACGAGTTGAAGCTGGTGATATGGGGCCGGATCTTCTCGATCAGCGCCCCGGCCTCGTTGATTTGATCGAGATCGTGGCTATCGCCTTCGTAGCCCAGATAATTCAGCGCCGCCGGGATCATCTCGTCGGCCGCGTCCAGGATGTGCACGCCGCAATCGGTGAACTTCGAGATCTTGTCCGGATCGAAGATTATCGACCAGCTGTCGACCGTATCGACGCCCAGCCGCTCCTTCACCGCGTCCACGTTGTAGCCGATGCCGGTGGTGCCCCACATGTAGTTGACCGAGTATTCGTTGCCATCGTAGCGCGCCGTGCGCTCTTCGATCGCTCCCCACATATTGCCCAGATTGCTGAGCTTCGACTTGTCCAGCTTTTGGAACACACCGGCCTGGATCTGGCGCTGCAGGAAGCCGCCCGACGGCACGACCACGTCATAGCCTGACGAGCCCGCCAGCAGCTTTGTCTCGAGGATGTCGTTCGAGTCGAAGACGTCGTAGACGACCTTGATCCCGGTCTCGGCTTCGAACTCGCCCAGGATCTCCTCGTCGATATAGTCCGACCAGTTGTAGACGTGGACGACCTTGTCCTGGGCCATCGTCGCGCTGGTGCTCAACGCCAAGACGGCCGCACCGATAAGCAGTTCTTTCATTGTAGATACCTCTCCCAGATGTCCTCGGCCGCAGCATCGCTCTCAGGCGCCTATTCACAGCCGATTCGTCAGCACAGTAGCGCCCCGTGCGGGCACGGAAAAGGGGGACGCGGCGCACTCGCAATTGGTTGAAAGAACTTGCTCGAGGCCGGTAGCGCCGACTAGGCTCGGGCTCAGGGGAAAATCGCCGGAGTTCCGATCCGTGGCAGCGAAGAGCGGCATGACCTGGGGGCGGCGCCTGGCGGTGGCTATCCCGTATCTCTGGCTGCTGGCTTTCTTCCTGGCGCCATTCTTGATCGTCCTGAAGATTTCGTTCTCCGAGCCCGCCATCGCGCAGCCGCCCTACGTGCCGACCTGGGACAGCTGGGCCGCAATCAAGGCGCACCTCGCGAACCTGAATTCTGGGAATTACGCGTTCCTGTTTTCGGATTCGCTCTACCTGAACTCCTATCTCAACAGCATTCGGATCGCGATCGTTTCGACATTGATCGCACTGTTGATCGGCTACCCGATGGCCTACGGCATCGCGCGGTCGTCGCCCAATTGGCGCGCGACGCTGCTGATGCTGGTGATCCTGCCATTCTGGACCTCGTTCTTGATCCGGGTCTATTCCTGGATCGGTATCCTGAAGAACGAAGGGGTGCTGAACACGTTCTTGCTGTGGACCGGGGTGATCTCCGAGCCGCTGGTGATCCATTTTACGCCGACCGCGGTCTATATCGGGATCGTATACTCCTACCTGCCCTTCATGATCCTGCCGCTCTACGCGAGCCTTGAGAAGTTGGACCTCAGCCTCCTCGAGGCCGCCGCCGACCTGGGCGCGAAGCCGCTGACTGCGTTTTGGCGGGTCACCCTACCTTTGTCGCTGCCCGGTGTGGCGGCGGGTTGCTTTCTGGTCTTCATCCCGGCGGTCGGCGAATTCGTGATCCCTGAATTGCTCGGCGGATCTTCGACCCAGATGATTGGCCGGACCCTTTGGTCTGAGTTCTTCCAGAACCGCGACTGGCCTGTCGCCTCGGCCGTTGCGGTGTTGTTGCTGATGGTGCTGGTCGTGCCGATCCTGATCTTCCAATGGGCGGCGAAGCGCGAGGGGACGGGCTGATGCACAAAGGTCCGGGCCTGTTCCTAAAACTTGCGATGGTGCTGGGTTTCGCCTTTCTCTATGCGCCGATCGTCATCCTGATCATCTACAGCTTCAATGCGTCCAAGCTGGTGACGGTCTGGGGCGGATTCTCGACCAAGTGGTACGTCTCGCTGTGGCAGAACCAGGGCCTGATGGATGCGGCGCAGGTGTCGATTGTCGTCGCGCTCTGCGTCTCGACGCTCGCCGCCTTCCTCGGCGTCCTCGCCGGGTTCTCGTTGGCGCGGATGCCGCGGTTCTTCGGCCGGACGCTTTTTTCCGGCATGGTGCTGGCGCCCCTGGTCATGCCGGATGTGATCATCGGTCTGTCGCTGCTGCTCACCTTCATCTCAATGTCGCTCGACCGGGGGATGCTGACCATCGTCATCGCCCATGCGACATTCTCGATGTGCTATGTGGCCGTAGTGGTGCAGTCCCGGTTGGTGGGTTTCGACACATCCGTCGAGGAGGCGGCCCAGGACCTGGGCGCGAAGCCGCTGACCGTGTTTTTTAGGATCACACTGCCGTTGATCGCCCCGGCCGTCGCAGCCGGGTGGCTTCTCAGCTTCACCCTGTCGCTCGACGATTTGGTGATCGCCAGCTTTGCGTCGGGCCCGGGCTCGACGACGCTGCCGATGAAAATCTTTTCTTCGGTGCGCCTGGGCGTGACACCCGAGATCAATGCGATCGCCACCATCCTAATCGGATTGGTGGCGACCGGCACGGTGATCTATTCGCTGATGCTAAAACGCGCGGCCGCTCAGCGGATGCAAGCGGAACAGACGATGAAGCAAACGGCCTGAAAGCTTTCCCCGGTTCAGGCCTTCGCGTCGCCGACGAAGCGCCAGGCCAATGGCAGGATCAGCGCCGCGAGCGCCAGCTTGAGCACGTCGCCCGCCAGGAACGGCCACAAACCCCAATCGAGCACCGTCGCCCATCCCTTCGCCTCGGCATAGAGATAACCCAGCCACAGAAGCCCTGGTACATAGATGACCGCATTGCCGATCATCATCGCCACGGCCATGGTGCCTATGTTGCGGTCCCAGCCCCGGCGCGCCAGCCAGCCGAGAAGACCCGCAGCCAGGACGAAGCCCAGCAGATATCCGCCAGTGCCACCCATCATATAGGCAAGCCCGCTACTCTCGGCGCTGGACGACGTGAACACGTCGAAGCCAAGCGCGCCGATCAGTAGATAGCCGAGAACGGTCCCGACCCCGAGGCGCATCCCATAAGCCGCGCCCAGGGTCAGGATCACGAAGGTTTGCATGGTCACCGGCACCGGCCAGAACGGCACCCTGATCTTCGCCGCAATCGCCAGGGCGGCGATCCCCAGCGCAACCAGCGCCGCGCGCTTGATCATCAAGCCGGTCCCGGAGGCCGGATAGACAACCTCGCTCAGCACCCTATTCGAAACCGCATTGGATACGGGCGTCGCCATCTCGACTCTCCTTCGTCCGGTCAGCTTCGCGCGTTTATGCAAAAGCCACTGCGCGTGCGCAAGCACCAGATGCGGCGATCTGGCAAGTGGCGCCCGCTGGGTCCGCTCATGGATGATGCGGAACTTATCACCTTCCCGCTGGAGACTGACATGCGCATCCTTCCCTCCCTCATGGCTCTCATGCTCAGCGGCGCGCTCACCGTGCCGGCCTTGGCGGCGGAAATGATCGAGGTCGTCCATCCCTGGGCGCGGCCTACGATCCCGAATCGGCCGGGCGTTGCCTATCTGGGAATCCACAACCATGCCGGTCATGTAGAACAGTTGGTGAGCGCGCACGCCGAAGGCATTGAAAAAATTGAGCTTCACCTGGCCGAACAGGTCGATGGCGTGATGAAGATGGCTCCGGTCGACATCATCGAGATCCCTGCCGAGGGCATGGTGCATCTGGGCCCGGGCGGTTACCACCTGATGTTATTTGGATTGGATAAGCCTCTGAAAATGGGCGATGAAATCACATTGACTCTCGTCTTCGAAACGGCCGGCGAAATTGCCGTCACCGTGCCGGTCACCAAGAAGGTAGGCGACGCGGACGGGCATGGATCACATCAGCATGGGTCCGGCGATCATGGGCAAGGATCACACAATCACGGCCAGAATAACTAGGCCTCGGGCAGACCGATCTCCATGAAACTCTTATGAATCCTTGTTCTAAGACCGGCCTCTAGGGTAGGTTATCCACAGGGAAAGAACGGACATCGGAGCCTTATATGGCGTCCTTGATCCGCAGGAAACGCGCCAAGAAGACCGAGATCGAGTTCGCACTCGACCTCGGAGAGCGTGCTGTTGTGCTCTACGAGCGCGGGCCGTTCAGCGGATGGAAGACGTTCGCCTCCGCCGAGTTGGACGACCCTGAGTTCTCGGTCGTAATTGGTCTCTTGCGCAACGAGGCCGAGGCCTATTCCGGCTTGCGCGAGCCGGTGCGGCTTTGGCTGCCGTCCAGCCAGGTGCTGAAACGGCGCGCCGAGATCACTGGTAGGACCCAGGCGGACCGCCTGCTCTCGGCCTTCGACTATCTAAGACTCCAAACGTCGTACAGACCCGAGGATGTGGCGATCGCGGTCGCCCCTGAACCTCGGGATGGCAAGACGACCATACTGATCACATTCGCCGAGACCTGGCGCGAGGCTCGGTCCTACGCCCAGCGCTGGGGCTTTGTTCCGGGCGATGTATCGACCCGGTCCTTCGCGGCCGACTTTGGCACGGAGGGCCCCGTATTCCTGCCCGAAGGGTATCAGGAAGAGAGGCCAGCCCCGATCTCGCGCGGGCGCCTGCATCTTGCGGCGGCGGTGGTGGCTGTGGCGGTCACCGGCGCCGCTGCCTGGACACTGCAGCCGCAACTAGCCGATCGGGTCGGCGGCCTGACCGGCAAGAACGGCATCCTCGCCTGGGTTACGCAGGACGCCGGCGACGGGCCGACCTCCATCGAGTCGGCCCAGATCGCGCCGGACGCGCCTGCGCCTCAAGACCAGACCAATCGAACGACCTTCTCGGTCACCGCGAACGACGCGACCGAAGCGCCGAGCGAGCCCAAACCTGCGGACGCGGCAGTGGTGTTTGAGCAGCCAGCCGAAGAAACGACAAAAGTTCAATCGCAAGATCAATCCCCGTCGCTCGCGGCACCGGATGGCGGTGAGCCACAACAGGCGTCCCCATTTGACCTGGCGGCACCGACGCATGTGCCGACTGTCCCAATGCTGGACCCGAATACTGCCGCCGCTTCGGCACCCGAGATTGGCCGTGGGCCCGCCAAGCTCGCGGCATTGGCCGCGCCGGCGGACCTAGGAAGGTTGAGCAACCCCGGGTCCCTGCCAGCCAGGCCACCCAGCCCGGTCGCGCCTAACAGGGCACCCGCGCGTGGCAGTGCTTGGACCAATATTCCAGGTCTGAAGAGCCCTGATGAAGCCCTGCCGCAGCTTGCGTCGCTGGACTTGGCCAAGAGCGGATCGGGCGAGATCCTGCACAGCACTGATCTCGTCCTACTTGGATCGGCGGGTGCCATCGGCAAACCGCCGCTGGCGGTGCCACTTTCCTTGCCGAGCGATGTTAAGACTGCGGCGCCGGCCGCTCTGGTTGCGGCGAGCGGCGATCTCGCGCCGCGGATCGCGCCCAAGATTTGGACCAAACTCGACGATGCGCTGACCGTGACCGAGCCGCCTCTGCAACTGGCCTCGGTTGCGCCGCTGGCCGCCGAGCCGGTCAACCATCCAGACGTTACTCCGTCCGCCGCATTCGCCGCGCCCCTGCCGCTGCCGAAGCCCACGGCGGATATAGCCGAACCGTCGCTGGCCCCCGCCCCGGCAACGCCTGTTGTCAGCCTCCCGCCAGCGGATGCCGATCTGATCCTGGCGCAGGCGCCCGATACGGTTCCGGTCCTTCCGGCACCGAAGCCGCCAATTCCGCCCGGGCCCGAAGCGCCCCTGTCGCAATTGCCGGAGCAACAACCCGATCCGAACGATATGACGCCCACTGCGCTCGCGCTTCAGGAAGCACCGCGTCCCCCGATCAAGCCACGATCGGAGGAGCCCGCGGCGGCTGAAAGCGTATCGGCGGAAGACGCACCGGCCGACACTACGGCGACGGAAGCCGAGGAGATAACAGAAGCCCAGGAGATAACGGTCGAGGCGGCTGAAGGTACCGCAACAAACGACGCGGACGCGCTGGCGGGCGTTACGGCGAACAGTGACGAGTTGGCCGGCGAGGAATCACTCGAACCGACGGATCTCGCCGTCGAGGCAGCGCCGTTGCCGCCGCTGAAGCCCTGGAATTCCAAGTCCAACGAGCCGGCCGTCGCGGCAGCGCCCCAGGAGATGGCCGAATTTCCCGCGCCGAATGGCCCCGGCTCTGCCCTGACGGCGATCGCGGACGCGGTGCCGCCGGCCAGCGCGCCCGGGGAAATTGGCGCTCCGGCGACTGGAACCGCTGGTGCGCCGGCGCTGGCCAACCTGCCCGAGATCGATCATCCGACGGCGGATCTGGAGCCAACGGCGTTGGCAATCGAGACCGGCCCGCTGCCACCGAGAAAACCAGTCACCGAAATGACGGGCGAATCTGCCGCGGCACAGGTCGAAACTCCTGAGGCCGCCGCGAGCGAAGGCCTGGCCGAGGATCAGGCCAGGGCGCCCGCCGATGAGCCATCCGACGCGACCACCGCCACACCGGAGGCTGGGGTGGCCGATGAGGGTGCAATAGATACGGCCGAGGCATCGGATGCCGAGGCTGCAGATGCCGAGACTGCAGATGCCGAGACTGCGGATGCCGGGACTGCGGAAGATTTTCCGGTGACCGTAATTCGGGACCTGGCGACGGCGATGGCGGAGTTGCGTGTCCCCGCGCCCAGGCCCGATGGCGTCTTCCGATCCACCGACGGGTCCATCCGGTCGCTGTCGCAGATTCCGCCACGTCTGCGCCCGGCCTGGCTCGACCTTCAAAGCGAAAATGCCGATCCCGCACCGGCATCCGCCGAAGCGCTGGCTGCCGCCGATGTGACCGCATCGCCAGAGGCTGCCACCGTGGGGCAAACGCCCGCCGCCAATACGACGGAGGCGCGCTCGTCCGTACCCGTCACGGTGACCGGCACCGACCCGCTTCGGGGCCTGCTGCCCGACCAGGCCGCTCCGCAAGCCGAAGAAGACCCAGACGCGCCGACGCAATACGCTTCGCTCAGCGCACCGTTGCCAAGGACGCGGCCTGCGCAACGCGCCCTGCCGAAGACATTGCCCTCGATCGCGTTGCCAAAGATCTCACCGCAATCGGTCCAGGAAGCGGCGACCGATCAGGGCCTGCCGCTCGACAAAGTGACCCTCATTGGAATTCTGGACCTCGAGAGCGGCCGCCGCGCGCTGCTACGCTTGCCGAATGGCCGGTACCGTTCGGTGGTGCTGGGCGATGTGCTGGATGGCTGGCGCGTCAGCCTGATCGGGCGCGACGCAATGCGTGTGACGCGCAGCGGCGAAGACCGCACATTGCTCCTGGTCAGCCGCTAGACGGCCTGTCGCTAGCGGCCCGCCAAGCAGCCCAATCTTCCGGCGTATCCAGATCGACCTCAGCCGCATTTCCGGTCACGGACACATCGGCAAGATAATCCCGATGATCCTCGACCACGCCCCGTGCGCCATAATCCCCCTCTAGGCCCGCGAGCAGTTCGAAGAAGCGCCGCGCGAATAGGACGGGATGGCCTGGCTTGCCAGATGCGGTGACCGCGCGGACGATCGCCCTGCCTTCCTCTGGGTCGAACGCGGCAATCAGGCGGTCGTAGTCTGCGGCCGAGAGATCCGGCATGTCTGCCAGCACGACCATCACCGCATCCGGGTCAGGTCCGAGTTCGGCCATGCCCGCGGAGATCGATCTGCCCATCCCCTCCTCGGCGCGCGGGTTCAGGACAATCCTTGCGCCTGAGCCTTCCAGCGCGGCAGTGCGATCCGGCGCATCCGGAGGCAGCACTGCGACAACCTCGTCGATCGCGCTGGCCGAAACCGCCTCGACCGCATGGCGTAGCAACGGGCGGCCCATCACCTGTTCCATCAGCTTGTCGCGTCCGCCCATGCGCCGCGATTGGCCCGCGGCCAGCACAAGTGCCGAGACCTTCGGGCGCTTCGGCACCGACGGCCCACCCGAGCGCGGCTGCGGCCTGGACGGGATTTCCTTCAACAGTCCGCCAACCGCCATGGCGGCGATCTGGTCAGTCGTCACGTCGATCCCGCAGGCAATGCGTTCGAGCACCCAATCAGCACCGTTGAGCTTGGGAGATCTGGCGCAACCCGGTAGGCCAATCACCGGACGCCCCGCCAGTTCGCCCAGGAACAACAGGTTGCCTGGGTCAACCGGCATCCCGAAACGCTCCAAGGTTCCGCCTGCCGCGATCAGGGCCGCCGGGCCCACATCCTGGCGATCCGAGGTGGCCGACGCGGTGAGGATCAGCACGATTTCGCCTTTCGCAATGACCACCGCGTCGGCCAAGGCACGGGTTTCGTGCGCCACCTCGTGCCGCGCTGCCAAATCGATCCCCAAGGCAGTCAGGCGTTGGACCACCGCGTCGGCGCCTTTATTCGCCAGCTTATCCGGCATTCCAGGCGTGCGGGTCAGGATCAGGCTGGCGGAGGGACGCACGACCGGGCGGACATCGATCGCAGCCGTGCCAGTCAGCGCCATCTCGACGGCGGCGACCGCACGCTCGTTGACCGCGTAAGGGATGATCTTCACGGTCGCCAAGAGCTGGCGCGGGCTGACACGGGAGAAATCCGGCAAGGTCGCGACCGTGATTGCCTCGTCAATCTGGTTGGCGTGGGCGATGGCGGCGGTGTCGAGCACCATGACGCCTAGCCGTGTGGCGTGCAGATTGACCCGGCCCGTGAACGGCGCAGTCACGCTGATCTCCTGCGCCTCGGCGCCCTGAATCCCGGTTTCGGGCGCGAGCGCCGCGGCGATGCGCGCGGCGGCCTCGTCTTCGCCAAGGTCACCTTGCTCGAGCTGGGCGACGGTGACTTCGGTGACGTCCTCGCCGGCAAGAGCGGCAATGTCATCGGCCGTCAGCACCTTCCCCTTCTTCAGCACCTGTCCAGCCAGCCGCACCGAATGGGCCAAAAGCGCCCCTTCAGCAAGCGCGACGGGAACCGGTCCAAACTTCATGGCGTTACCGTCATGCGTCAGGCTGGGGGACGGGCGCGGGCCGGGTTTCGGGCCGGCGCAGACGCTCGGTCACCTGGGCCAGGATCGCCACCGCGATCTCGGCCGGCGTCCGGCTGCCGATATCGAGGCCCACCGGCGCATCGATGCGCGCAATCAGCGCGTCGCTGAGGCCGGCGTCCTTCAGCCGGCCCACCCGCTTGGCATGGGTCCGGGTCGAACCCAGCGCGCCGATATAGAAGACGGGACTGGGCAGGGCGGCGATCAGGGCCGGGTCGTCCAGCTTCGGATCATGGGTCAGGGTCACGACGCCGGTGCGGGCATCCAGTCCATGAGCAGCCAGCGCCGCGTCGGGCCAGTCATGGACGATGCGGGCACGCGGGAAGCGGGCCTCGTTGGCGAAGGCCTCGCGCGGGTCGATGAGCGTCACGTCGTAGCCCGCCGCCGAGGCCATCACCAGCAGCGGCTGGGCCACATGGACCGCGCCGACCACCGCCAGTCGCAGCGGCGGATTGTGAACGGCCGTGAACTCGGTGGGCCGCGCCTCATCAAAACCAGACCGATCCGCGTCGAACCGTGCCTTGGCCTCTCCGTATCCGGCCAGATGCCGGGCCCAGCTCTGCGTATCGGTCACCAGAGCAACCGCTTCGTGGGCCGCGCGCGCCTTAGTCAGCTCTTCCAAAAATGCAGGCGCGATGCCCTGGCCCACGCCCACGGGTTCGACCATCACCCGGATCCGCCCGCCGCAGGCAAGACCCACCGCGAAAGCCTCGTCGTCCGAGACCCCAAACTCCATGATCCGGCACTTGCCGTCGTCCAGCGCTTCGATCGCCTCGACGACCACGGCGCCTTCGACGCAGCCGCCCGAGACCGAACCGGCGATCTCGCCATCGCCCGAGACCGCGAGTTGCGCCCCCACTGGCCGGGGCGCCGAGCCCCAGGTCTCGACCACAGTCGCCAGCGCGGCGCGGCGCCCGGCCCGATGCCAGTCGAGCGCGATCTCGGGGATCCGGTCGTGGTCTTTCAGGGTCATGCCGCCTCTTTGCCGGCCACCAACAAGCGCGCTTTCTCGCCGCCGTCGTCAGGCCGGGCCAGCGCCTCGGCCAGGGCCTCTAGCGAGTCTATATTGTGCACCGGCCGGAAGCTGTCCACATGGGGCAGCAGCGCCTTGACCCCTTGGGCGCGCGCTTCGAACCCGTCCCAGCGCAAGAGCGGGTTCAGCCAGATCACCTGGCGCGCAGACAGATGCAGCCGTTCCGCTTCGCGTGCCAGCCGTTTCGGATCGTCCCGGTCGAGCCCGTCGGTGATCATCAAGACCACCGCGCCCTGGCCCAGCACGCGGCGCGACCAGTCCTTGTTGAAGGCTTCCAGACAGGCACCGATCCGCGTGCCGCCTTCCCAATCCTGCGCCTCGGCGCCGGCCCGGGCCAGTGCCTGGTCCGCATCGCGGGCGCGCAAATGTCGGGTCACGTTGGTCAGTTGGGTGCCAAAGGTGAAGGCATGCACCGCCGACCAGCCATGGCCCTGCTGGTTCGCCACCGTGTGCAGGAACTGCAGAAGCACCCGGCTATAGGCCGCCATCGAGCCGGAGATATCGATAAGTGCCACCAAAGCCGGCCACCGCCGGCGCCGCTTCCGGCGCGCCAGCACCCGGATGTCGCCCCCGTTGCGCATCGCGGCACGCATGGTTCGGCGCCAGTCCGCGATCCGGCCACGTGGATCAGCGATGGTACGGCGCGAGGCGATCGGCCGTGCGGGCAGGCGTAGCCGGGAAATGGCGTGCTTTGCCTCGGCCGCTTCGGCCGCGGTCATCTGCTCAAAGTCGCGCGACTTCAGCGTCTCCTGCGCGGAGAAGGTCAGCGCCGCATCGTAGACGACCTCCTCGGCCTCGTCGCGCGCAGGCGGCGGTGTGTCGAGCCCATGCGTCAAGCCCGCCGCTGCACGGTCCTCGCCCGCCTGCTTCTGGCGCTCGTTGGGCGGGGCGCGCAACTCCGGCAGGACCAGGCTCATCATCTTTTCCAGGATCTGCGGATCGCGCCAGAACATGTGGAAGCACTGGTCGAAGACCGCCCGCTGCTCGGGCCGGCTGACAAAACAGGCGGCGAGAGTGTGGTAGAAATCCTGGCGCCGCTCGAACCCGCCGACGCCGACCGCGCGCACCGCCAAGACCACTCGGCCCGAGCCGACGGGCAGACTCGCCGCCCTCAGCGCCCGTGCGAAGTGCAGGATGTTGGCGGCCAGACGCCCGTCGTCCGGGATCGCGATCTTCGGGCGCATCACGCAGCCCCAGCCGCCGTTTCGGTCAGGGCCTGCTTGACCTCGACCAGCACCTTGTTGGCTTGCGAGTCGCGGAACCGGGCGATGTCGTCCTGGTATTTCAGCAGAGCGCCGAGGGTGCTGGAAACCAGATCCTGGTCCAGCTCGAGTGCGTCCAGTGCCACCAGGCATTTGGCCCAATCGATGGTCTCGGCGACGCCCGGTCGTTTAAACAGATCCTCGGTCCTGAGCCGCTGGACGAAGGCCACGACCTCCTCCGAGAGCTTGCGGCTGACCTCGGGCGCGCGCGCCGCCAGGATCGCCAGCTCGCGCTCGGCATCCGGGTAGTCGACCCAGTGGTAGAGGCAGCGCCGCTTCAGTGCATCGTGGATCTCGCGGGTGCGGTTCGAGGTGATGATGACGATCGGCGGCGCGTCGGCCTTGATCGTGCCGAGCTCGGGGACCGTGACCTGGAAGTCGCTGAGGGCCTCCAGCAAGAACGCCTCGAAGGGCTCGTCGGTGCGGTCCAACTCGTCGATCAGCAGAACCGGCGGCCCGCCCGGCTGAGGCTCCATTGCCTCCAAAAGCGGACGCCGGGTCAGGAACCGCTCGGAGAAGAGCTCGTCGGCCAGGTGGTCGCGGTCCGCCGTCCCGCCCGCCTCGGCGAGCCGGATTTCGATCATCTGGGCGGGGTAATTCCAATCATAGACCGCCTGAGCCGCATCCAGCCCCTCGTAACATTGCAAGCGGATCAGACGGCGCCCCAATGCGTCGGCCAGCGCCTTGGCGACCTCGGTCTTGCCCACCCCAGCCTCGCCCTCCAGGAACAGGGGCCGCCCGAGTTTCAGGGTGAGATATGTCACAGTCGCCAGGGCCCGGCCGCAGACATAGCCGGTGCCTTCGAACAGCGCCTGGGTGTCGTCAATCGAGGTCGGCAGTTTCGGCATCAGGCTCCTCCGTGCGCGCGGCTAAAACAACACCGCCGCGGCCAGCCCCAGGAAGGCAAGAAATCCCACCACATCGGTGACCGTAGTCACGAACGCGCCCGAAGCAAGGGCGGGGTCGGCGCCCAGTTTGTCGAGGCCGATGGGGATCAGGATGCCGGCCATCCCCGCCACCAGCAGGTTCACCACCATCGCGACCGCGATCACCGCGCCCAAAACCGGGTCCGCGAACCAAATCCAGGCGACGATCCCCATCACCACGGCGAAGGCGATCCCGTTGGCCAGGCCCACCAGAGTCTCGCGAGCCACAACCCGCATGGCGTTGGTCGATGTCAGGTCACGGGTCGCCAGGGCGCGGACCGCGACTGTCAGGGTCTGGGTGCCCGCATTGCCGCCCATCGAGGCAACGATCGGCATCAGGACGGCCAGGGCCACCAATTCGCTGATCGCATCCTCGTAGAGCGCGATCACCAGCGAGGCCAGGATCGCCGTCACCAGGTTCACCGCCAGCCAGGGGAAGCGCCGCTTGGAGATCTCCCAGACCCGGTCCGAGATCTCCTCGTCGCCGACACCGCCCAGGCGCTTGATGTCTTCCTCGGCGGCATCCTCCAGCACCTCCATGGCGTCGTCAATGGTGATGACGCCGACCGCGCGGCCCGAGTCGTCCACCACCGGGGCCGAGACGATGTGGTACTGGTTGAAGGCGTAGGCGACGTCCTCCTCCGGTTCCTCCACATGGAGGGTGCGGAAATCGTCCGCCATCAGCGATTCCAACGTAACCGGGCGCCGCGTACCCAAAAGCGTGCCCAGCGCCACCTTGCCGATCGGCTTGGCCGCGGGGTCGACGATGATGACGTCATAGAATTCTTCCGGCAGGTCGTCCGAGGCGCGTAGGAAGTCGATCATCTGGCCCACGGTCCAGAACGGCGGCGCCTTGACGAAATCGCTCTGCATCAAGCGCCCGGCGGTGCCGTCGGGGTAGCTGAGCGACTTCGCGACCGCCGCCCGGTCGGCGGGCTCGAGCGCGGCAAGAACCTCGCGCTGGGTCGATTCTTCCAGATCCTCGAGCAGATAGACCGCGTCGTCGGTCTCCAGATCCTTGACCGCTTCGGCCAGCATCTCGGGTGCGAGATAAGAGACGATCTCGTCGCGCACGCCCTCCTCGACCTCGACCAGGAATTCCTGGTCCACGTCGGACCAGACCAGTTCGATAAAACGGCGCCGATGCTCGGGGTCGATCTGTTCGGTCAGATCCGCGAGGTCGGCGACGTGCAGGTCGACGATCTGCGCCAGCACGCCAACCCGGTCGCCCACATCAACCGATTCCATGATCGCGGCGACAAGATCGGGGTCGAGCGCGTATTCGTCGTCGCGCTCGTCCTCCTGTTGATCGATCGGCAACGGCTCGGTCATCGCGGCCTCCAGCGACCTTGGCCCGCCCTGCTCATAACGATGTTTGCCGGCGGCGAAAACAAGGATTGCATGGCAGGCGCCGCCGAAGGAATTCTAAAGATCGGTCGACAGGAAGGAATCGAACGCGAAGATGAGCCAGTCTGCCTCGCCCCCCACAATGCGCCCCGGTCAGAGCGCCGATCCCGATCCACGGCTGATCGGCCGGTTGCTCGATGTGATCGAGACCGAGATCGTTCCGCTGACCCGCGACGGTGTCCGTCAAGGCAACAAGATCTTCGGCGCCGCGCTGATCCGGAAATCGGATCACTCGACAATCCTGGCCGCGACCAACCGCGAGACCGAAAACCCGCTCTGGCATGGGGAGATCGCCGCGATCAACGCCTACTACGCGATGGTCAATGCGGACGAGAGCACGCGTGTCGACCCAAAGGACACAATCTTCCTGGCGACGCACGAGCCCTGCACGCTTTGCGCCTCGGCTATCGCCTGGGGCGGCTATGACAGCGTCTACTATCTCTTCAGCCACGAAGATTCGCGGGACGCCTTTCAGATCGGGCACGATTTGAGAATCTTAAAGGAGGTCTTCGGCCACGAGCCGGGCGGCTATTCGCGGATGAACGCTTATTGGACGGCCTTTAGCTTGGTGGATCTGATCGATGGGTGCGGGCCGGAGGACAGGGAGCGGTTCCGGGCCCAGGTGGCGCGGATCGGCGCAATCTATGCGGAGATGTCCGAGGAATATCAGGCGCGCAAAGGCGCGGCGCGAAACATCCCGCTTAAGTAGGGTGGGGTTCCACCCCACCATTCCGTAGCTCCCGCTCCCGTCGACTGGTGGGTTGAAAACCCACCCTACACGCGGATCGCCCGGCCAAGTGCCGCCTCAATTTCGTCGGCCAAGGCCACGCGCTCGTCGGGGCTGAGGAAGGCGCCGAGTTCGATCTCGCGGGCCGCGCGGCCGCCCGCGCCGCGCAGGGTCAGATACTGCTCGACCTTTCCCTCAGGGTGAAGTGTCAGGCGCACGTGGAAAGGCTCGGCCCGCCAGCGGCGCACCCTGCCCCTCGGCTCGCGGCGCTCGACCCGCATCTCGTCGGGCCAGATGGTCACATGCTCGGCCAACCGGCCATCAAAGATGTTCCGCTTGAGACCGAGCCAAAGCATCGCCAGCGCAGCGCCGAGGAAAGGCAGCAGCCCCCAGAAGACCGGCGTTCCAAGGGCGGGGATCAACGGCACTGCCAGGCCCGCCGCGGCAATGCCCAGGACGGTCCTGCGGCCCCGATCGGTTAGCGGCCGGTTGGGCCAGAGCCGCGCGTCGTAGAGAGGCCGGTCGCGCCGATCTCGCCACTCGATCCAATCCCTGGAACCGCGCGCGGCCGGAGGTCGCCCGCCACTTTGTCGCCGGGCCGCCAATTTCGGATCGCTGATCATCCGCCCATTGTTCAGGCTAGTGCGAGGGCTGCTTGTCCCACATGTCCCGCGTGGGCAGCGTCTCGAATGTGTGAGCCGGCGGCGGGTTCGGCAGTGTCCATTCCAGGGTGCCGAGTTCGTCGTCCCAGTAATTCTCCTGCTCGATCTTTTTCCCGGCCCGCAGCGTATAGACAACGATGCCGATAAACATCACGAAGCTGGCGCCCGACAGGAACGCCCCGTAGGACGAGATCTCGTTCCAGAGCGAGAATGCCTCCGGGTAGTCGATATAGCGCCGTGGCATGCCCTGACGGCCCAGGAAGTGCTGCGGGAAGAAGGTGATGTTCGCACCGATGAACATCAGCCAGAAGTGCAGCTTGCCCCAGAACTCGGGGTATTGCCGCCCGGACATCTTGCCGATCCAGTAATAGACCGCCGCGAAAATGCCGAAGACGGCGCCGAGGCTCATCACATAGTGGAAGTGCGCCACCACGTAATAGGTGTCGTGATAGGCCCGGTCGACGCCTGCCTGGCTGAGCACGATGCCGGTCACGCCGCCAACTGTGAACAGGAACAAGAAGCCCATCGCGAACAGCATCGGCGTTTTGAAATCGACCGAGCCGCCCCACATCGTGGCGATCCACGAGAAGATCTTGATGCCCGTCGGCACCGCGATGACCATGGTCGCCAGCATGAAATAGGTTTGGCTGAAGGTCGACATGCCGACGGTGTACATGTGGTGCGCCCATACCACGAAGCCGAGCGCCCCAATGCCGACCATGGCGAAAACCATGCCCGTGTAGCCAAAGATCGGCTTCTTCGAGAAGGTCGAGATCACGTGGCTGACAATGCCGAAGGCCGGAACCACGATGATGTAGACCTCCGGATGGCCAAAGAACCACAGGATGTGCTGGTAGAGGATCGGATCGCCACCGCCTGCCGGATCGAAGAACGCGGTGCCGAAGTTGCGGTCGGTCAGCAACATGGTGATGGCGCCAGCCAGAACCGGCAGCGACAACAGAATCAGCCAGGCCGTCACGAAGATCGACCAAGGGAATAGCGGCACCTTGAGGAGCGTCATCCCCGGCGCGCGCATGTTCAGGAAGGTCGTGATCATGTTGATCGCGCCGAGGATCGACGAGGCACCCGAGAGGTGCACCGCGAAGATGGCGAAATCCATCGACATGCCCTGTTCGGCGGTCGAGAGCGGCGCGTAGAGCACCCAACCTACGCCCGAACCAAGCTGGCCGTTACCCCCTGGTGTCACGATCGACAGCACCGCCAACGACGAGCCGGCGACGTAGAGCCAGTAGCTGAGATTATTCAGACGGGGAAACGCCATGTCCGGCGCACCGATCTGTAAGGGCATGAAAAAGTTGCCAAATCCGCCAAAGAGCGCAGGGATAACCACGAAGAACATCATGGTGATGCCGTGACCGGTAACCAGCACGTTCCACATGTGACCGTTCGGCGTGCCGTCCGCCATGGTCATGTATTGGACGCCCGGTTCCATCAGCTCAAGCCGCATGAACATGGTGAAGGCGATCGAGATCACGCCCACCAGGAAAGCGGTCACGATATATAGGATCCCGATGTCCTTGTGGTTGGTCGAGCAGAACCAGCGGGTGAAGAACCCGAGCTTCTCGTGGTCGTGGTCATGCACCGCAGCGTCGGCCATTCGCTCACTCCTGTCTGTTCGGATCGGGCACCCGCGGCGCGCCAAACTCGGGATAGAGATTTATCCCGCCCGGAAAGGCGCGGCAAGCCGAAGGGTTAGTGAATCAGAGGGCTTTCTGTCGCATGAGATGCGGCTCCACCGCAGAGCCCGCACCATGGCCGCTCAAGCGATGGAAGTACCAAGCTTGCCCAAAGCCAGGTCGAACTGGCGTTTGAGGGCGTTATCCAAATCCGCCATTGTCACCGGCAGCCCCAGATCGACCAGGCTCGTTACGCCATGGTCGGATATACCGCACGGGACGATGCCACGATAATGGTCAAGGTCCGGCTCGACGTTGATCGAGATGCCGTGGTAGCTGACCCAGCGCCGGAGCCTGACGCCGACAGCCGCGATCTTGTCCTCCGCCGGACGGCCATCGGGCAGAGGCGGCTTCTCGGACCGCTCGACCCAGACGCCAACGCGGCCCGGGCGGCGCTCGCCCCTGACCTGGAACTCGGCCAGGGTCTGGATCACCCAATCCTCGAGCGCGGCGACGAAGGCGCGCACATCGCGCCGGCGATCGTTCAGATCCAGGATCACATAGGCCACGCGCTGCCCGGGCCCGTGATAGGTGTATTCGCCGCCACGCCGGGCTTGGTAGACAGGGAACCTGTCCGGCTCGATCAGATCCTGCGCCCGCGCACTGGTGCCAGCGGTATAGAGCGGCGGGTGCTCCAACAGCCAGACGCATTCGCCTGCGGTGCCCGCGATCACCGCGTCCACGCGCGCTTCCATCCAGGCCAGCGCGTCCTCGTAAGGGACAAGTCCCTCGGTGACCCGCCATTCCACCATGGAAGCGGTCCTCCGCAAACCCAACCAGCCCCTCAATATTTGCTCGGCAATTGCGCGTCCAGGGCTTCACAAGCGCTGTCGGCTTTGTTAAATCGCGCCGCACCTGTCCCGATATGCGGTCGTGGCGGAATTGGTAGACGCGCAACGTTGAGGTCGTTGTGGGCGAGAGCCCGTGGAAGTTCGAGTCTTCTCGACCGCACCAATCAGAGTTCAGAATACGAAACGGCCGGCGCCAATTGGGCGCCGGCCGTCGTGTTTTAAGTTTAAGAACTTGGCTGCTCAGATGCCAGACTGCGGCAGCATGTCCGCCAGGTCGATCCCGGAGACGCTGACCGGTTTCTTCATGGCGTCGCGGCGGAACGGCTCGCCCAGTTCCTGGTTGATCATTGCCTCGATCAATGTGGTCTTGCCGTTCTTCATCTGGTCCTCGATGGCTCTGTCGAGCGCAGCGGTCAGTTCGTCCATGGTCCGGGCAACGACACCTTGCAGGCCACACGCCTTGGCGATACCGGCATAGCTGACCTGCTCGTCAAGCTCGGTGCCGACAAAGTTGTCATCGAACCACAGCGTCGAGTTGCGCTTTTCCGCACCCCATTGATAATTGCGGAACACGATCTGCGTGATTGGCGGCCACTCGGATCGGCCGATGGCCGTCAGCTCGTTTACCGCGATCCCGAAGGCGCCGTCACCAGCAAAGCCGACGACCGGCACATCGGGTTGGCCGATCTTTGCGCCGACGATGGCGGGCAGACCGTAGCCACAGGGCCCGAACAGACCCGGCGCCAGATATTTACGGCCTACCTCGAAGCTGGGATAGGCGTTGCCAATGGCGCAGTTGTTGCCGATGTCGGACGAGATGATCGCGTCTTTCGGCAGCGCCTGCTGGATCGCGCGCCATGCCATACGGGGGCTCATCCATTCCGGTTTCGCAGCGCGCGCCCGCTCGTTCCAGGTGGTGCCCGGATCGTCGTCCTCGTGATCCATCGAGCTGAGCTGCTGGGCCCAAGTCGATTTCAATTGCGCAATAGTGTTTTTGCGCTCTGCACGGCCTTCGTCGCCCGCGGTGTCCGAGAGCTGGCCCAGAATGCCCGTCGCCACCTTGGCCGCATCGCCGACGATGCCGACCGAGACCTTCTTGGTCAGACCGATCCGATCAGGGTTAATGTCGACCTGAATGATCTTAGCATTCGCAGGCCAGTATTCCATGCCATAGCCCGGCAGCGTCGAGAACGGGTTCAGGCGCGTGCCCAGCGCCAGCACCACATCGGCCTGCTTTATCAACTCCATGCCGGCTTTGGAGCCGTTATAACCCAGTGGTCCTGCAAACAGCGGGTGCGAGCCGGGGAAGGCGTCATTGTGCTGGTAGCCGACGCAAACCGGCGCATCCAGGCGCTCGGCCAGCGCCTTCGAGGCCGCGATACCGCCTTCGGACAGCACCGTTCCGGCACCGTTCAGGATGACCGGGGAGCGGGCTTCCGATAGCAGCTTGGCCGCCGCCGCCACCGAATTCTCGCCGCCGGGCGAGCGCTCGAATTCGATCGGATCCGGGATCTCGATGTCCACGACCTGGGTCCAGAAATCGCGCGGGATGTTGAGCTGCGCAGGGCCCGAGAGGCGCTTGGCCTGCGCGATCACACGGGTCAGAACCTCGCAAACACGGCTCGGGTCTCGCACTTCTTCCTGATAGGCAACCATGTCCTCGAACAGTTTCATCTGCTCGACCTCCTGGAAACCGCCCTGGCCGATGGTCTTGTTCGCGGCCTGGGGGGTAACCAGCAGAAGCGGAGTGTGGTTCCAGTAGGCAGTCTTCACTGCGGTTACGAAGTTGGTGATGCCTGGGCCGTTCTGCGCGATCATCATCGACATCTTGCCGGTCACACGGGTGTAGCCATCCGCCATCATGCCGGCCGAGCCTTCATGCGCACAATCCCAGAACGTGATCCCGGCCTTGGGGAACAGATCCGAGATCGGCATCATCGCCGAACCGATGATCCCGAAGGCATGTTCAATCCCATGGCGTTGCAGCGATTTAACGAAAGCCTCTTCGGTGGTCATCTTCATCGTGGCGTTTCCTTCATTTCAATGCGCGCGGGCCTCGCGAAAAATCCGAGCAATTCGGTTCCAGTATTTATCGATCGAGCCGAGTGTCCATTAGGTCCAGTTGGCTTAGAACGTGGGGCCAGAAATCACGAGACCGGCCCAATGACTTGGCCTAGCCGCCTGATCCCCTCGCCGATCCGTTCGCTTGGGATCGAGGAGAAGCCCAGACGGAACCGCATGCGGCCTTCCTCGGGGTCCAGATAGAACGGCGTCCCGGGCTCGATGATCACGCCCTCGCTGAGCGCACGCTCCGCCAACGCCTCCGAATCGAGCCCCTCCGGGCCCGTCAGCCAATAGCTCGACCCGCCGAAGCCGGGCGAGCGGGACCAGCCCGGCAGATGCTCGTTCAGCACCTGCGCCATGGCATCCCAGCGCTCGCGGTAGACGCGGTGAATGCGCCTGACCAGCACATCGTAGTGGCCGTTCGCCATGAAGAGCGCGGCGGCGCGCTGGTTGTTGCCAGGCGGGTGGCGCAGCATCAGGCGGCGGAGCGCGCGCAGCTCAGCGATTATCCGCTCGTCGGCTACAACGTAGCCCAGCCTCAGCCCCGGCATCAGCGATTTCGACAGCGAGCCCACATGGATCACGCGGCCCTCCTCGTCGAGGGACTTAAGCGCCGGCAGCGGGGTCCCCATGTAATTCGTCTCGAACTCGTAATCGTCCTCGACGATCACGAAATCCCGGTCCCGGGCCGCGGCCAGCAGCGCCTTGCGCCGCTCTAGCGACATGGTGACCGTGGTCGGGAAGTGATGGCTGGGGGTACAGAAGACCAGGTCGCAGTCGGCCAGCCGACCGTCCGCCGCCATGCCCTCGCCATCCACCACCATCGGCACGGTCTGGCCTGTGCGCAGTGCCAGCATGTTGCGAAGGTCCGGATATCCCGGATTCTCGATCGCGACCCGCGTCTCGCGGTCCACCAGTAGCGCCGCGACCAGATAGAGCGCGTTCTGCGCGCCCAGAGTCACCAGGATCTGTTCAGGGCTGGCGGATATACCGCGCCGGGGCAGAATCCGCCGGGCGATTTCCTCCAACAACAGAGGGTCGTCCTCGGTATATTGATCGACGGTCCAGGCATCGAGCCAGCGCTTGCCCATCGCCTGGCGCACGCAGTCGCGCCACTCGGCAATGGGGAAGATCGCGTGGTCCACTTGGCCGTAGATGAAGGGATAGGGATATTTCTGCCAGTCCTGCGGCCGAGTGATAAAGCGCTGAGCGCTCATTTGCTTGGCCAGTCGCGGCTGCCATTCCACCGCGCCAGCGGCGGCGCATTTCTGCTGCTTCGGGTTCCGGGTCAGCCCGTCGACTGCCTGGGCGTCCACATAAAAGCCGCTGCGTTCGCGCGCGACCAGGAACCCCTCCGAGACCAGCGCCTGATAAGCCAGCGTCACCGTGTTTCGCGAGACCCCAAGGCGCAGCGCCATCGCACGGGTCGAGGGCACCGGCTCGCCCGGAACCAGTTGACCCTCGGCGATTGCCGCCATAAGGATCTCGCGTATCTGGGCCTGAAGGGTCGCTGGCTTCGAGCGTTCCAGATGATAGAGCGCATCGCGCATTTGGCCTGACCCTTCCCGCCCTTCTGGCTCTACTATGGAGCCAGACTATGCCCCTAGGCTGGCCTCAATCAACCTCAGGCTCTGAAGGAGTCGTCCAATGCATGATTTGAACGTAAGCGACGCGACCCGCGCGAACTCGTTGGAAGAGCACTGGATGCCGTTCACCGGCAACCGCGATTTCAAGGAGAACCCCCGCCTGATCGTCGAAGGTGAGGGCATCTATTACACCGACCACAAGGGCGGAAAGGTGATCGACGGCTCGTCGGCGCTGTTCTGTTCGCCGGCCGGCCATGGGCGCCAGGAGATCGCCGACGCGGTCCACAAACAGTTGCTCACCAACTCCTACTCGGCGCCGTTCCAGCTGGGCCATCCGGGCGCCTTCGAACTGGCGCGCAAGGTGACCAAGCTGCTGCCCGAGCCGATGAACCACGTTTTCTTCGTGAATTCCGGTTCCGAATCGATCGACACGGCGCTGAAGATGGTGATGGCGTATCACCGGGCGAACGGCCAGTCGCAGCGTCTGCGCTTCGTCAGCCGCGAGCGCGCCTATCACGGCGTCAACATGGGCGGGGTGTCGCTGGCCGGCATGGTCAAGAACCGCGAGACCTTCCCGGTTACCATGCCGAACATCGTGACCATCCGGCACACCTGGACCGGCAAGGACATGTTCCATGATGGACTGCCCCAGCATGATGGTGTGGAACTGGCCAACGACCTGGATCGGCATTGCCAGACCTATGGCGGGGCCACCATCGCGGCGGTCTTCGTGGAGCCGGTGGCGGGATCGACCGGCACCCTGGTGCCCCCTGTCGGCTATCTCGAGCGGTTGCGCCAGATCTGCGACGAGCACGGGATCCTTCTGGTCTTCGACGAGGTGATCACCGGCTTCGGGCGTCTGGGCTCGCCCTTCGCCTCGCAGCATTTCGGGGTGACCCCGGACATCTGCACGTTGGCCAAGGCGTTGACCAATGGCTGCATCCCGATGGGGGCGGTGGCCTGCAAGGACGAGATCTACGAGACGGTGACGAATGCCAGCCCGGAGAACGCGATCGAGTTCTTCCACGGCTACACCTACTCGGCCCACCCGGCGGCGTGTGCCGCGGGGATCGCGGCGCTCGACATCTACGAGCGCGAGAGCCTCTTCGAGCGGGCGGCCGAGATGGCACCCTACTTCGCCGAGGCCGTGATGAGCCTGAAGGACCACGAACTGGTCAAGGACATCCGCACCATCGGCATGATGTCGGGCGTCGAGGTTCACCCCCAGGCCGGCAAGCCGGGGCTGCGCGGCCAGGAGATGCAGAAGGCCCTCTTCTGGAACGGCTGCCACATCAAGTTCACCGGGGATACAGGCATCGTCGCGCCGCCTTTTGTGGCCGAGCAGGCGCATGTGGATGAGATCATCGACAAAGTCCGGACGACGCTGGATCAGTTCGCGTGAGCAATCGGGACGGACCGTTTGGTTCGTCCTAGGCGTGAGAGAACGGCGGGCTCTCACATGTGAGAGCCCGCCTAAATTATTGATGTTATGATGAAATTCTTCAGCGTTTACCGGATGATAACGGTTGGCGCGCACTGGTCAGCCAGTGCGCGCAACGGCCTAGGATGATGGTAGAACAAAGTCCGCCCTACGAGCCGCGCAGTCTAGGAGGGCGGGATCTATCCCGCCGCATTTGGAGAATTCGGCGGGGTGAAACCCCGCCCTACGCCAACCCCCTGCCGTCCAACAGCGCCTCGACGCCAGGCAGCTTGCCTCTGAACGCCACGTAGGCCTCGGCCGGGTCTTGGCGGCCGCCAGCGGCGTAGATGTTCTGGGCCAGGCTGTCCGCCATCTCCTTGTCGAACACGTCGCCGGTTTCCTCGAAAGCCTTGAAGGCGTCGGCGTCCATGACCTCGGACCACATGTAGCTGTAGTAGCCCGCGGCATAGCCGTCGCCCGAGAAGACGTGTTGGAAGTGGGGCGTGGCATGGCGCATGACGATCTCGGCGGGCATTTCCAATCCCTCCAGGACCTGTCCTTGAAATGCCTTCGCGTCGAAATCCTCGCCATCTACCAAGTGCATCTCCAGGTCCACAAGCGCCGAGGCGCAATACTCGACTGTGACGAAGCCCTGATTGAATTTCTCCGCCGCTTTGAGGCGCTGGATCAGGTCGTCGGGCATCGCCTCGCCGGTCTGGTAGTGGCGGGCGTATTTTCCCAAGACCTCGGGCACGCTCAGCCAGTGTTCGTAGAGCTGGCTGGGGAGTTCCACGAAGTCGCGCGCCACGGAAGTTCCTGAGATCATCGGGTAGGTGACGTCCGACATCAGACCGTGCAGCGCATGGCCGAATTCGTGAAAAATCGTACGCGCGTCGTCATAGGTCAGCAGCGCCGGCTGGCCCTCGGCCTGGGGCGCGAAGTTACAGGTGTTCTGGATGATCGGGCGGCCGGGTTGCCACAGGTTCTGCTGGGTGCGGTAAGCGCTCATCCAGGCGCCGGAGCGTTTTGAGGGCCGGGCGAAATAGTCACCAATGAAAAGGCCAAGATGGCTGCCATCGGCGCGCGTGACCTCCCAGGCGCGGGCGTCCGGGTGATGCAGCGCTAAGTCTTCGGCCTCGCGGAACTTGAGGCCGAAAAGGCGGCCTGCCACGTCGAAGGCGGCCTCGATCATGGCGTTGAGGGTCAGAAAGGGTTTGGTCTCGGCCTCGTCCAAATCATGCTCACGCTTGCGCTGTTTTTCTGAATAGTAGCGCCAGTCCCAGGGGGCGATCTGGCTATTGGCGCCTTCCTCGGCGGCCAATCCGGCCAATGCCTCGGCCTCCTCCCGCGCCCGGGCGCGGGCAGGGCCCCAGACCGCCATCAGCAGGTCACGCACCGCGTCCGGTGTCTTCGCCATTTCATGCTCGACCTTGAACGCGGCGAAGTTCTCAAAGCCCAGCAGCGTCGCCCTCTCGGCCCGCAGCCGCACGGTTTCCTCGACCAAGGGCCAGTTCGACTGATCGCCGCGCCCCACCCAGGCGCGCCAGGCGGTCTCGCGGAGATCGTGGCGGGTTGAGAAGGTCAGGAACGGCTCGATTGAGGAGCGAGAGAGGGTGATGGCATATTTGCCCGCCTGCCCCCGATCCTTGGCCTCGCGGGCGGCGGCGGCAGTCAGGAATTCGGGCAGGCCGTCCAGCTCGCCCTCGTCGAGAAAGAGGGCCCAATCCTTCTCGTCGGCCAGCACGTTCAGCCCGAACTCGGTGCCGAGTTCCGAGAGCCTAGTCTGGATTTCCGTCATCCGATCCTTACCCCGGTCCGTCAGCTTTGCCCCGGCGCGCACGAACATGCGGTGGTAAAGCTCGAGCACCCGCGCCTGTTCCGCGGTCAGGCCATCCGTGCCAGCATCCACCACCGCTTGGACACGCTGGAACAGGGCCGCGTTCATCAGGATCGCGCTGTTGTGCTGGGCGAGCTTGGGCGCCATCTCGCGCTGCACAACTTGCAAGGCGTCGTTGGTATGTGAGGCGCAGAGGTTGAAGAAGACCCCGGCAACCCGGTCGAGCGCGCGCCCGGTGCGCTCCATCGCCTCGATCGTGTTTTGGAACGTCGGTGCCTCGGGGTCGCCGGCGATCGCTTCGATTCCAGCGATCTGCCCGGACATCGTGTCAGCGAAGGCGGGTGTGAAATGCGCGACCTCGATCAGGCCGAAGGGCGGCAGACCAAAGCGGGCGTCCCAGTCCTGCAATAGGGGATTTGTCATGCTGTCTCTCAAAACGGGGTCGAGGGGCGGGCACGGATGCGCTGGTGCCAGGCGGTGAGGTTGGTCAGGTTCTCGGGCACCTGGAAATCGATCACCTTGAGAAAGTCGACCGCCACCGTCGCAGTGATGTCGGCCATGCTCAGCCGGTCCGCCGCGATCCAGTCGCGGCCTTCCAGGCGGCGGTCGACCTCGCCCAGCCGCTCGGCCAGCCGGCCGCGATTAACCTCGCCCCAATCCGGGCACTGGTCCTCGAGCACGGCCAGGTGCGGGTTTGTGTGGCGGAAGCACTGGGCGACGGTCAGGAAGAGGCGGAACTCGACCCGGCGCAGCCACTGCTCGATCTCGACCACCTCCATCGGGTCGCGGCCCAACATGTTGGGCTCTGGGTGCAGCGCCTCAAGATAGCGGGCAATGGCAACGGTTTCGGTTAGGACCTGACCGTCGTCGAGCTCGAGCGCCGGCACCTGGGGGACGCCTACCTTGGCAAGATAGTCGGCGGTTTTGTGCTCGCCCTCGAGCAGGTTGATCTGGACGCGGGGGATCTCGATTCCCTTCTCAGCGATAAAGATGTTGAGCCGGCGCGGGTTGGGCGCGCGCGGCTGGTCGTAGAGGCGGACAGGTTGGGGGAGGGGCATGGATGATTCCTCTGCTCGTATCTGAGGCAAACTAGGTTGCCCGGGACCATTGTCCAAGCCCGCTTGCCCGGTTGCCAATTCACTCCTATAAGGCGCGAGGTCAGCAACCGGGGGTCCCATGTTCGCCCATCGCCACCTGCTCGGCATCGAACAGCTTTCCCCCTCCGACATTTCCCAGATTCTCGATCTCGCCGACGGCTATGTGGAGCTGAACCGCCAGCCCGAGAAGAGCGTGGCTAAACTCAAGGGCCGCACTCAGATCAACCTCTTCTACGAGGCCTCGACCCGGACCCAGGCGAGCTTTGAGCTGGCTGGCAAGCGCCTCGGCGCCGATGTGATGAACATGGCGGTGCAGGTCTCGTCCGTGCGCAAGGGCGAGACGCTGATCGACACGGCGCTGACGCTGAACGCGATGCACCCGGACCTGCTGGTGGTGCGCCACCAAAACTCCGGCGCGGTGGCGCTGCTGGCGGAGAAGGTCAATTGCGCGGTGCTAAACGCGGGCGACGGGCGGCACGAGCACCCGACCCAGGCGCTGCTGGACGCGCTGACTATCCGGCGGCGCAAGGGGCGGTTGCAGCGGCTTACCATCGCGATCTGCGGGGACATCGCCAATTCGCGCGTCGCGCGGTCCAACATCCTGTGCCTGAACAAGATGGAAAACCGGGTCCGGGTGATCGCGCCGCCGACGCTGTTGCCCGCGGGCGTCGAGCGCTTCGGGGTCGAGGTCTTCACCGACATGGAGGAGGGGCTGAAGGGCTGCGACGTCGTGATGATGCTGCGCATTCAGAACGAGCGGTTGACCGGCGCGGCGGTGCCCTCGACGCGCGAATATTTCCACCGCTGGGGTCTGACGGCCGAGAAGCTGGCGCTGGCAAAGGAAGACGCCATCGTCATGCATCCAGGGCCGATGAACCGGGGCGTCGAGATCGACGCCGAGGTGGCGGACGACCTCAACCGCTCGGTGATCCGCGAGCAGGTCGAGATGGGCGTCGCGGTGAGAATGGCGGTGCTGGAACTGCTGGCGGGGAATTTGGAGGCGACGGCATGACCGTCCCACTCCACTTCACCAACGCCCGGCTGATCGACCCTGGAACCGACTATGACGGGCCGGGCGGGCTGCGGGTCGTGGGTGGGGTGATCGAGGAAGTGGTTCAAGGACCGCTTGAGGCGCCCTCGGACGCACAGACCGTCGATTGCGGTGGCCATGTCCTGGCACCCGGCATCGTCGATATGCGGGTCTTCGTCGGCGAGCCGGGCGCGCGGCATCGCGAGAGCTTCCGCTCGGCGGGCGAGGCGGCCGCGGCGGGCGGTGTCACCAGCTTCGTCGCTCAGACTGAGACCGACCCGCCGCTTGACGATCCGGCGCTGGTTCAGTTTGCCCTTTCCCGGGCACGCGAGGTCTCGCCGGTTCGGGTCCATGCCATGGCGGCGCTGACCAGAGGCCTGCAAGGCGCCGAGATGACCGAGCAACAATTCCTGCTGGACGCAGGCGCCGTGGCGCTGACCGACGGGGACCGGGCGGTCGCGGATGCCAGGGTAATGCGCGCCTGCATGGCCTATTCGCGGGCGACCGGCGCGCTGATCGTCCATCACCCGCAGGAACCCAGCTTAAGCCATGGCGCCTGCGCGACCTCGGGCGAGTTCGCCTCGCGGCTGGGGCTGACCTCGGTGCCCGCAATCGCCGAGCGCATGATGCTGGAGCGCGACCTGGCCCTGGCCGAGAACACCGGCGCGCGCTACCACGCGGACATGATCTCGACCGGTGCGGCGCTGACGCCGTTGAGGCGCGCCAAGGACGCGGGGTTGAACGTCTCCGCCGGTGTCTCGATCCATCACCTAACGCTGAACGAGTTCGACATCGCCGATTACCGCAGCTTCTTCAAGTTGGCCCCGCCCTTACGCGGCGAGGCCGACCGCGAGGCGGTTGTCGAGGCTCTGGCAACCGGCTTGATCGACGTGATCGTCTCGTCCCACCTGCCCCAGGACGAGGAGGCCAAGCGCCTGCCGTTCGAGGAGGCCGCGGTCGGTGCAGTGGGCCTGGAAACCTTCCTGCCCGCGTGCCTGCGCCTGGTCCATGATGGACGGCTGAGCCTGACCCGGCTTTTCGAGGCCGCCGCGCTGAACCCAGCGAAGCGGCTGGGCCTGCCCGGCGGGCGGCTGGAGAAGGGGGCACCGGCGGACCTGGTGCTGTTCGATCCGGACGCGCCCTTCGTGCTGGACCGCTGGCAGCTCAAGGCGCGGTCGAAGAACACACCCTTCGACCGGCAACGGATGCAGGGTAAGGTCGAGGGCACCTGGGTTTGCGGGGCTCGGGCCTTTGGGGAGTAACGCCAGATGTTCCACGACATCATGGGGATCGAGCGCGCCCTGCCCTGGCTGATCGCGGCGTTGGCGGCGGGATACCTGATCGGCTCGGTGCCCTTTGGGGTGTTGGTGGCGCGGCTCTTCCGTCTGGGCGATCTGCGCCAAATCGGCTCGGGTAGTATCGGCGCCACCAATGTGCTGAGGACCGGCAGCAGACTGGCGGCCTTTCTGACCGTGGCCGGCGATCTGCTGAAGGGCACCATCCCGGTCCTGGTCTTCCTAAATTGGGGCGATCTAGCGGGACAGGCCGCGGGGTTGGGGGCGTTCCTGGGCCATTGCTACCCCATCTGGCTGAAATTCAATGGGGGCAAGGGGGTCGCCACCTGGCTTGGCGTCATGCTGGGCATCCATCCCCTGACCTGGGCCCTGGTCTGCTTGACCTGGCTGGCGGGTGCGGCGGTGACGCGGATCTCGTCGGTGGGCGGCCTGCTGGCAGCGGCGTCGGGGCCCTTGTGGCTGATTCTGTTCGGCCGGTGGGAGGCGGTGCTGCTGGCAACAATCCTCGGAGCCCTGGTCTGGCTGCGTCACCACGCCAATATCCGGCGCATTCTGGCGGGCCAGGAGCCGAAGATTTGCCAGGCGCGCCAGCCGTAAGCAAGTTTAACCCGCAATTAACCTTAACTGCCGTTCTCTTTCGGTGCCACAGGCCGAAGGAGAGCGCCGATGACCATCGCCCCCAACCTGCCCATGCCGCCCTCGGACCAGACCGCAGCACCGCCCGCGTTCTCCGAAGGCGAGCGCCTGGACCGGCTGCGGTTGGCGCGCAGTACCAATGTGGGCCCGCGCACTTATTCCCAGTTGCTGCGCCGGTTCGGATCGGCCGCAGCGGCGCTGGAAGCGCTGCCCGCGATGGCAGGGCGCGGTGGCAAGGGAAACTACGAGGCCTGCGGCAAGACCGAGGCCGATGCGGAGCTGGCGGCAGGCGAGCGGGCAGGCGCGCGGCTAGTGCTGCAAGGCGAGGCGGACTACCCGCATCTGCTCGCGCAGATTGAGACCCCGCCCCCGGCGCTTTGGATCAAGGGGACCGGGCTTGCGATTGCCGGCCGGCCCGGCGTCGCCATCGTGGGGGCGCGCGACGCCTCGGCCTTGGGCCAACGCGCGGCCCGCAACCTGGCGCGCGATCTGGGCCAGCTGGGCTATGTGACCATCTCGGGATTGGCGCGCGGAATTGAATCGGCAGCTCATGAAGCATCCCTCGAGAGCGGTACGATCGCCGTCATGGCGGGCGGCGTCGACCACGTCTACCCGCCGGAGAATTGCAGATTGGCCAAGCGGATCCTGGAAACCGGTAACCTGGTCTCGGAATGCCCTCCGGGAACCGAACCCACCAGCCGTCACTTTCCGCGCCGGAATCGCCTGATCTCCGGCCTGTCGCTTGGTGTCGTGTTGATCGAGGCGGCGGCGCGGTCAGGCAGCCTGATCACCGCGCGATATGCGCTTGAACAGGGACGCGAGGCGATGGCGTGCCCAGGCGCACCCGAGGATCCGCGCGCCGGAGGCTGCAATCAGCTGATCCGGGACGGCGCCGCCTTAATCCGCCGAGCCGAGGACGTGGTGGAGGCATTGGCGGGGCCGCGCACGCTGGGGCTGGCCGAGCCCGGGCGTGGATTCTCGTATTCCGACGACAATTTAGACGACCCGGCGGATTCGTTTGATTTCGGCGCGCTCGATGATTTTGACGGCACCCATCGCAGCGATGGCGAGTTGATCGACAGGGTGCTTCAGCTTTTGGGCCCAACGCCGGTCGAGATCGACGAGATCGCGCGCCAGTGCGGGGCGACAACGGCCGATCTGTCGCTGGTGCTGCTGGAACTTGATCTGGCCGGGCAGATCGAGATCCATCCGGGTGGGCGAATTTCGAGCACCGCCCCCCGGACTGACGCCCGGCAGGCACAAACCGTAGCCCTTCGAGGCACCGCCACCGGTCATGTCGTTGACAGGTGCGGCGCGCTGAACCATGTTCGCGCACCGCGCCGGTGGGGGCGCGTCCAAGGAGAATCTGCTCGCATGGCCGTCGTTGTCGTCGAATCCCCTGCGAAAGCGAAGACAATCAACAACTATCTGGGCAAGGACTACACGGTCCTCGCCTCGTATGGGCATGTGCGCGATCTGCCGCCCAAGAATGGCTCGGTCGATCCGGAGAACGGGTTCGACATGAAGTGGGAGGTCGACTCGAAATCCCAGCGTCATGTGCGCGCCATTGCCGAAGCGCTCGAGGACGACGACCAGCTGATCCTCGCGACCGACCCGGACCGCGAGGGCGAGGCGATCTCGTGGCACCTGCTCGAGGCCTTGCGCAAGCGCCGGGCGGTGAAGAAGTCGACCAATGTGCAGCGGGTCGTGTTCAACGCCATCACCCGCGACGCGGTGACCCAGGCGATGGATCAGCCGCGCGACATCGACATGGAGCTCGTCGACGCCTATCTGGCGCGCCGGGCGCTGGACTACCTGGTGGGCTTTACGCTGTCGCCGGTCCTGTGGCGCAAGCTGCCAGGCGCGCGATCGGCGGGCCGGGTGCAATCGGTCGCGCTCAGGCTGATCGTCGAGCGCGAGATGGAGATCGAGGCGTTCAAGCCGCGCGAATACTGGTCGGTCACCGCGGTTCTGACCACGCCCAAGGGTGAGAAGTTCGAAGCGCGCCTGACTGAGCTCGACGGGGCCAAGCTCGACCGGTTCGACCTGGGCGACGAGGAGAGTGCCAAGAACGCGGTGGCGGCGATCGGCGCGGTGGCCTTGAACGCGCTTTCGGTCGAGGCCAAACCGGCGACCCGTAACCCCTATCCACCCTTCATGACCTCGACCCTGCAGCAGGAGGCCTCGCGCAAACTGGGCTTCGGAGCGGAACAGACCATGCGCACGGCCCAGCGTCTATACGAGGCCGGCCACATAACCTATATGCGAACGGACGGTGTCGATATGGCGCCCGAAGCGGTGCACGCGGCGCGGGACGCGATCAAGGCGCGCTATGGCGACGATTACCTGCCCGGCAGCCCGCGGATGTACAAGACCAAGGCCAAGAACGCGCAGGAGGCCCATGAGTGCATCCGGCCCACGGTCATGGCGAAGGCGCCCGGCGAGTTGAGCCTGGAGCAGGATCAGGCGCGGCTCTACGAATTGGTCTGGAAGCGGGCGCTGGCCAGCCAGATGGAAGCGGCCCGGTTCCAGCGCACGACCGTCGAGATCGGTGATGGATCAAAGTCCGTTGGGCTGCGCGCCAACGGTCAGGTCGTCACCTTCGACGGGTTCCTGCGGGTCTATGAGGAAGGCCGCGACGATGGAAACGGCGACGACGGGAACGGCGACGACCGCCGCCTGCCCGAGATCGCCCAGGGCGCGGCGCTGGGCCAGGATCAGGTTACGCCCGAGCAGCATTTCACCCAGCCGCCGCCGCGCTATACCGAGGCAACGCTGGTCAAGCGGATGGAAGAGCTGGGGATCGGCCGGCCCTCGACCTATGCCTCGATCATCACAACGATCCAGAACCGCGAATATGTGCGCAAGGAGAAGAACCGCCTGCACCCGGAGGACAAGGGCCGGCTGGTGATCGCCTTCCTGGAAAACTACTTCAACCGCTATGTCTCCTACGACTTCACCGCCCGGCTGGAGGAGGAACTGGACGACATCTCGGGCGGGCGGATCGTCTGGAAGGACGTTCTCGACCGGTTCTGGGCTGACTTTGCAAAGGCGGTCGAGGGCACGACGGAGCTGCGCATCTCGGAGGTGCTTGAGAAGATCAATGAAGTCCTGGCGCCGCATCTTTTTCCCGATCCCGGCGATGGGACCGACCCCCGCGCATGTCCCTCGTGCAAGGTGGGCCGCCTGGCGCTGAAGACCGCGCGGTCGGGTGGGGCCTTCATCGGCTGCTCGAGCTATCCGGAATGCCGGTTTACCCGCGCGCTGGGCGCCGATGCCGAGGGTGACAGTGGCGAGGGGCGCCTTTTGGGTCAGCACGGGGGTCAGCCGGTGACCATGCGCACTGGGCGGTTCGGACCTTACGTTCAATTGGGCGAGCAGGTGGAAGGGTCGGACGAAAAACCCAAACGCTCGTCGATCCCGAAGGGCACGGATATCGACTTGCAGATCGCGATCGGCCTGTTGTCGCTGCCGCGCGAGATTGGACCGCATCCCGAGGATGGGGTCATGGTCGAGGCCGGGATTGGGCGCTATGGGCCGTATGTCAAGCACGGGCGCACCTTCGCCAGCCTGACGCAGGACGAAGACGTTCTGACCGTCGGCATGAACCGGGCGGTCGAGCTCATTGCCCAGAAGGCGCTGCGCGGTGGCGGCCGGAGTGCGGCACAGAAGCCGCTGCGCGAGTTGGGCGAGCACCCGGACGGGGGCGCGGTCAACCTGATGGACGGACGCTATGGGCCTTACGTCAAATGGGAAAAGGTCAATGCGACCGTGCCCAAGGGCACCGACCTGGACGCCCTGACCCTGGAAGCGGCGCTGGAAATGGTCGAGGCCAAACGTAAGAGCAAGGGCAAGCCCAGGAAAAAGCGATCGGGATAGACCCAATGCGTTTCTTGCTCGCCGTCGCCGTTTGCCTTGCCGCCGCGCTGCCCGCTGCGGCCGAGATGCGCCAAATCAGCCATGATGGCGAGACCCGGCGCTTTTTCGTCGAGGCGCCTCTGGGGAGCAGGCCCGCGCCCGCCGTCGTGGTGCTGCATGGCGGGGCGGGCAACGCGCACCGAATGCGGCGGATCACCAATCTGGAAATGGAGAAGCGCGGCTTTGTCGAGATTTACCCCGAGGGGCTCGGCAAGCGCTGGAACGACGGGCGAGCGCTTTCGGACGACTCGCAACTGCACGACGCGGACGATCTGGGTTTCCTGCGCGCGATGATCGACGATCTTGCGGCCGAGGGGCTGGTCGACCGGAACCGGGTCTATTTCACCGGCGCCTCGAACGGCGGCGCGATGACGCTGCGGATGGTTTGCCAGGCGCCGGACCTGGTTGCGGGCGCGGTGGTGGTGATCATGAACCAGCCGGTTGGGACGGAGTGCCCCAAGGGGCCGCCGGTGCCGATGATCTTTATCCAGGGCGTGGCGGACCCGCTGGTGCCGTTCGATGGCGGTCCGGTCACGGTGGGGCGCCGCGACCGGGGGAAGGTGCTGTCTGCGGCCGAGACCCTGGCCCGCTACGCCCAGCGCAACCGGTGCGGCGCCTGGGAAGAGATTGCGATCACCGACCACGACCCGGGCGACGGAACCACCGTGCGCCACCGGGTTTGGCGCGGCTGCCAGGCGCCGCTGTCGCAATACATCATCGACGGCGGCGGGCATACCTGGGCCGGCAACCGCAGCCGGTTCCTGCTTGAAAAGCTTCTGGGCCGCACCAGCCGAGACATCTCGGCGACCTTCGAGATCGAGACCTTCTTCAGCGATCTGGCGGGGAGGTAGCTGGCAATGTGCCAGTTCAAGTTTGCTGGCTTCAAGCCCTTCGCGGACCTAGCGTGCCGGTGCAGCGATGTATGCTCTGTGCCAGGAGTTGCCGTCGACGCGTTCTCGTGAGAGGGCAGGAATGCGGACTAAGCTGGCCTTTTAAGTACCTCTGGCGAGGCGCCATTACCAAGAAACAACTATCTGACGCAGCCACCCAGTCCTGTCGACGCCACATGCGGCGCGGTCGTATGTCAGCGGCGCATGCGCTGTTTTGCACGTTGATAGAGACGCCTATTTGCATCGACAAACTGCCTGACGAACGGGGCAAACAGATGTCTCTCGCGACCCTTGAGATAAAAAAAACCGCTGCCGGCTCCGATGAGCCCACCAAGGGCATTCACGATGAGATCCTCCATTGTGTCATCGAGGCCGCTCTTTTGCATATTGAGACCAAAGCCACGATCCATCGAATACTCAAAAACCTCCCAGATGCTGCCGACCGTTATCGCAAGGCAGAAGGAGAGGAACGCAATGGCAGCGGGCGGCGCAGCGAACCTGTCGCCCTCGAAAAGCATGAAGATGAACAGAAATCCAATGAGGCCAAACCCCACTGCTGAAGAGCCGTGTAGAGCGAGATCCCACCACCAAAATCGTTCGTAGAATCCGAAGGCTTCTCCCATCAAGACTGAACCGATCGCAAACAGCGTTATCGCGACCAGAAACGGAATGGGCACAGTGACGGAAAAGCGCGAGGCAAGGAATGCCGGCGCCATGGACAGGGCCAAGGTTGCGACCGACACGAAGGCCAAGGCCCAAAGGCCCAGAAAGAGCGCGAAAATGCCCGCGGCGAGAAGTGCGCCCCAGAGGACAAGGACAACACGACTTTGAGCTCTGAGAGGTTGCATTGTCAGCCTGTGTTTGTCTTTTTTCTTCGTACTTTCACCCTATCTATGCACCATGGGAGTTTTTTGCGACCCACACACGCTCCGTTTTGCGAGCTACAACATCCGGAAGGCCAAGGGGCTCGATCGAAAACGTGACCCGCAGCGAATTCTCCAAGTAATCAATCGGCTTGAGGCCGACGTGGTGGCATTGCAGGAAGCAGATAAGCGGCTTGGTGCCAGACATTCCGCCCTCCCAAGAGATCTGATCGAAGCGGAGACGGGGTTTGACGTTCTGCCCGTCGCGAACAACGATGTCAGCCTTGGCTGGCACGGCAACGCAGTTTTGCTGCGCAAGGGAATCACGGTCAAGAACGTGGAGCGGATTGACCTTCCCGGGATGGAGCCACGGGGCGCGGTGCGCTTCGAACTTGATCTGGCCAAACCAGTGGTGGTTATTGGCACACATCTCGGCCTTTTGAGGAGGCACAGGCGCCGCCAGCTTGAATTGCTCGCGAAATGCATCTCCCCCGCAAGCGACGCGATCATTCTGGGCGATTTGAACGAATGGTCACATGATCGAGGCCAGGAGCCGCTTGCTGGGGCGTTTACTGTGCTGAGCCCTGGCCGCACCTACCACGCAGCGCGCCCTATAGCGGCGCTGGACAGGATAGCGCACACTGATGATATCGCCGTGAAGAGCGCCGGCGTCGAGCAGGGGAAATTGGCGCGCCGGGCTTCGGATCATTTGCCCGTTTGGGCCGACATGCGTCTGCCGTTAGCGCCGTGAACCGATAGAGTTCAGGGTTCGGCGCCTACAATTTTGCATTTCCAAAACGTGTCCATTTTCGGCTCATTCCTTCCGTTCACCGTCTGCGCCGGAATGACCTCCTTGGGCCAGATCTTGTCCTTAGCGAAGAGGCTAGACTATGCCGCGTGCCGACAGCATCACAGCGGCCGGCCGTGTCTCATCCACTTCGGCAAAGACGATTACGAGGCTCGCGGTCAATGGTACAGCGAGTATGGCGCCGGGGATGCCCCAGAGTGTGCCCCAGAACGCCAAGGCGAGTAGCACGACAACAGGGCTGAGATTGAAGGCTCGACCCATCAACCGCGGCTCCAGCACGCCAGCCACGAAGATCTGCGCCACGGACAGGGTGGTGAGAGATAGGAGGGAGAAGCCGATCGAACCAGACTGTGCGAGACTGGTGAGAACCGGGAACATGACACCGACCAACGACCCGAAGTAAGGCACATAGTTGAGAAAGGCGATGAGCACCGCCCAAAAAACTGCAAATTCAATTCCAATCGCCCACATGATGGCGAGTGAGATGACGCCAAGTATCAGGTTTACAATCGTCTTGACCAAGAGGTATTTGCCAACGCGTTCATTGATCCGATTTAGCAGGGCCATGGCGCGGTCCCCGCGCTCTGTTCCTCCCAACGCGATCGCGACCTTGCTTGCGAAGTGCAGACGCTCGGCGAAGAAAAACGATGCGTAGAGAACGATCAGGAAAAGAGCTACACCGAAAGCCCCGATCGAATTCACAAGCGGCGTGATAAGGCGGGTTGCATCGAAACGGCCCAGCGTGGAATCCCGTAAAATTCTCCAATTCGGCTCCTCTTCGATACCGAGCAAGCTCGCGGCGCGGGCGACCAGTAGGTCGAGGTTACTCTCGTAACCCGGCAATGCTGCTGCGACCCGGGCGAAGCTGGTCATGAATAGGAAAAAGAGCAGCATGATCGCTGCTGTGAAACCGGCCAACACCAGAAGGCGCAGCACCCATGACGGCGCGTGCCGGAATACCAGGACTCCTCCCAACCAGTTGGCAGCCTCAGAAAGGACATAGAGTGCGATGATCGCCGCGATGACGGGCAACAGGACCGGTTTTCCGATCCAAAGAAGCCAGCCGAGCATAATTGCCAAGGCTGTCATGTAGGTGATGGTCGAGAGCTGCATGAGGCCCAGTCTAGGCAATTTTTATGCCCGATTGCGAGGGGCCTATCTCCGCTCAGAAAAAAATGGGCGCCACGAAGGATTGCGACCCAATGCACATGAAAGGGGTCGATGACCGAAAAGGGTCAACAACGGACGCGCATGAATTGAAGCGCGTACGTTCGCTCCGTCCCGCATTGCCCAATCTCGAACTATGGCCCTACCCGCTAGATTCCCCCATGACCCCGGCAGGCACGCATGCTATGGCGCGCCCATGAGGCATTTTCCCAGTAAGAATGAGATCCTGGAGTGGATCCGCGACAACCCGCACGCCGCCGGAAAGCGCGAGATCGCCCGGGCCTTCGGGCTGAAGGGCGCGGACCGGGTCGAGCTGAAACGCCTGCTGCGCGAGCTTGAGGACGAGGGGCATTTGTCGCGGCGCAAACGCCGGGTCAGGCCGTCGGGTCATCTTCCGCCGGTCACCGTGCTGACAGCGCTGGCGCCTGACCGGGATGGTGACGTTTTCGCGCGGCCCCAGGACTGGGACCAGGGCGGGCCGCCGCCGCCCATCCGCTACATGCCGCGCAAGGGTGATCCGGCACTCGGGGCGGGCGACCGGTTCCTGGCAAAGCTTCATCCGGTGCATACAGATGAGGCGCTGACCTACGAGGCGCGGCTGATCAAGCGGCTGGCGGCAGAACCAAGATCGCTGCTCGGCATATTCCGCGAGACTGCGCATGGCGGGCGCGTGGTGCCGGTCGACAAGAAAGCCAGCCAGGAATGGGAGATCGCTTCCGACAAAACAGGCGGCGCGAAGGACGGCGAATTGGTCGAGGCTAATGGCCTGTCTGGCCCGCGCCTGGGCCTGCGCAGGGGCGAGGTGGTGGCACGCCTCGGCGATCCAGGCGCCCCGCGGCAGGTTTCGCTGATCGCGATCCACGAGCACGGCATACCGTACACTTTTCCCGACGATGTGGTGGAAGAAGCCGGCCAGGCCGCTTTGCCAGTCGAAGGTCATGGCGAGGACCTACGGCAGGTCCCACTAGTCACCATCGATCCTGCGGATGCGCGCGATCACGACGATGCGGTGGCGGCGCTGTCGGACGACGACCCGAAGAACAAGGGGGGCTGGGTGGTCTGGGTCGCGATCGCCGACGTGGCTTGGTGCGTGCGGCCTGGCTCGGAGCTCGACCGCGAGGCGCGCAGGCGGGGCAATTCCACTTATTTTCCCGACCGGGTGGCGCCGATGCTGCCGGAGGCGCTGTCGGCCGACCTCTGTTCGCTGCACGAGGGCGTGGAAAGGTCTTGCCTGGCAGTGCGCATGGTTCTGAACGCCGAGGGCGAGAAGATCTCCCACCGGTTCACGCGCGGGACCATGTGCTCGCGCGCTTCCCTGAACTACGTGCAGGTTCAGACAGCGGCTGACGGCAACCCCGACGAAATTGCCGCGCCGCTGGTCGAGCCGGTCATCGAACCCCTGTTCGCCGCTTACCGGGCCGCGGCCCGCGCCCGAGACCGGCGCCAGCCGCTGGATCTGGACCTGCCCGAGCGCAAGATTGAGATCGGCGAAGATGGCCGGGTGACAGCCGTTGCGATCCGCGAACGGCTGGACGCGCATCGCCTGATCGAGGAGTTCATGATCCTCGCCAACGTCGCCGCCGCCGAGACGCTGGAGGAGCACCGCCGGCCGCTGCTCTACCGGATCCATGAGGAGCCGAACCCGGAAAAGCTGGAAGCCTTGCGCGAGATCGTCGACTCGGTCGGGCTGACGTTGGCCAAGGGTCAGGTGTTGAAGACCAGGCACCTGAACGATCTTCTGGTCAAGGCGCGCGAGACAGAAATGGCCGAGATGGTCAATATCGCGGTGCTGCGCGCCCAAACCCAGGCCTACTACGCGGCGCAGAATTTCGGGCACTTCGGACTGCATCTCAGGCGCTACGCGCATTTCACCTCGCCGATCCGGCGCTATGCGGACCTAATCGTGCACCGGGCGTTAATCGCGGCCCTGAAGCTGGGCGAAGGCGGACAGACGCCCGAGGAAGCCGGGCGGCTGGACGAGACTGCCGAGCATATTTCGATGACCGAGCGCCGCTCGATGGAGGCGGAGCGCGACACCGTAGACCGCTATCTGGCCGCCTTCCTTAAGGATCGGATTGGTGGTGAGTTCGCGGGCCGCATTTCCGGTGTCGCGCGCTTCGGGATATTCGTGAAGCTGGACGAGACCGGAGCGGACGGCCTGGTGCCGGTGTCGACGCTGGGGCGTGAGTATTTCCGCTATGATGCCGAGACGCAGACGTTGTCGGGCGACGAAACCGGTCTGGTGCTGGGTCTTGGACAGAAAGTCAGCGTCCGCCTGGTCGAGGCGGCACCGGTGACGGGTGGGCTGATCCTGGAGCTATTGTCGGTCGAGGGTCAGGTGCGCCGGCCTTCGAGTGGCGGGCGCGAGGCGCGGGGCGGCCGCAAGCTGACCCGTGCCCGGATCGCAAGGGCCAAAGCGGCGCGGAAGGAGCGGCGGCGGCGGTAGGGCGGGGTCTGCGCGTGCCGCGCCCTATTCCACCAGCCGGATGATAAGGCGTTCGAGCACCCGCAGAACCTGGCGCAGGTCTCGTCCGCGTTGCAGGACACGCCCGTCCATTCCAACCACCGAGTAGGCGGCATGGCGGCCATCGCGCTTCTTCTCGACACGGTAGAGCGGGTTTTCGGTCGCCCCGCGGAAGATCGAAAAGATCGCCCGGTCGCGATGATGGTCGATGGCGTAATCGCGCCATTTCCCGGCGGCGACCATATGGCCGTAGACATTCAGGATCAGCGACAGTTCGCGGCGATCGAAGGTCACGTCGGCGGGACGAGCAACAGCCAGGCTATTGTGGATCCGCTCGAAGCTCATGACCGAAGGATGACACCGGTTTCGCCGTGATTGCAAGCGCCTATTGGGCGCGTGCGGAGGCGCATGAGCATCAGTGATGCTGCTCCGGCGGGACAAGATAGCTATCGCCCTCGAGACCGGCAAAATAGTCCGGAATATCCGGATGCTCGACCGGATCGCCGGAACTGTCGGGCAAAAGGTTCTGCTCGGACACGTAGGCCACGTAGTAGCTGGTCTCGTTCTCGGCAAACAGGTGATAGAAGGGCTGGTCCTTGCGGGGACGCAATTCCTCGGGGATCGACATCCACCATTCTTCGGTATTCGCGAAGACCGGATCGACATCGAAGATCACACCGCGGAACGGGTGAACCCGATGCTTAACTACCTGGCCGATGCGAAATTTTGCCTTTGCACGAAGCACGGTCGCGAATCCCTTAAGCCACCAAACCCGGCGAGCCTCCTAACCTGAACCTAACATAGTGTCCAGATTGAGATGCATTAGTAAATATCATGCATTGTTTCATCGATTCATCATTGACCAAAATCAGTTCCCGGGATGCGCGAATTTCTGCTATTCTTGCAACCAATGATAAAAATCGAGCAGTGGATCCCGATCCTTCGACCCTTGGCTGGCGTCTTCGCACTGGCGCTGGTGGTGGGGTCGTGCTCGTCGTCTCCCTCCGGCCCGCCGCGGGCCCAGAACAACATCTGCGCGATCTTTGCCGAGCGTCCGGGCTGGCGCGATGCGGTCTTCGATTCCGCTCGGCGCTGGGGGGCGCCGGTCGAGGTGCAGATGGCGATCATGTGGAAGGAGTCGAATTTCCGCGGCAAGGTACGGCCACCCAAGAAATACGCCTTGGGCGTCATTCCCTGGGGCCGGGCGTCGTCGGCTTACGGCTATGCCCAAGCACTGGATGGAACCTGGAACTGGTATCGCCGCGATAGCGGCAATCGCGGCGCCGACCGCGACGATTTCGACGACGCGGCGGATTTCGTCGGCTGGTACATGGCCAAGACCACGGTGACCAACGGGGTCGTGATGCACGATGCCTTCAACCAGTATCTGGCCTATCACGAGGGCCATACCGGGTTCCAACGGGGTGACTGGCGCAACAAGGGCTGGCTGAGAAACGCCGCCACCCGGGTCGCGGACCAGGCGGTGCGCTACCGAGGTCAGTTGCGGCAGTGTTCGTGATGGCTGGGGCTCAGGCGTAGTTCGCCAACCACGCGATGATCAGGATCACGATGATCGGCGCGGCAAAGATGCCGAGCAGCGCCTTGCGCTGCCAGGATCTGCTATAGACCGCGATCCCCTTCGCCACGTAATCCTCGCGGCTCAGCGACGAGCCGAGACCGCTGGCATGTTCCTCTTCCAGATCACGGACCCGTTGGCCGCGCATATACCAATCGAGCCCCAGATAGATGGCAGTCAGTACCGCGAAAAAGATCACGATGCGCAAGACAACCACAAACATAGGTTCGATCCTCCTCGGACCTTATTTAGGTATCCGCCCTGGCCGGTGCAAACGGCTTACGGCGCCTGAAGCTCCAGGAGGTTCGAAAGCTTGATGGTGTTGCTGGCGTCCAGGAGGCCGCAACTCTCGGCCTGGCCCGAGGTATGGCGCTGGCAGTAATCATAGGATCCCATGTCCAAGTTCAGCGCCATTTCTGGCGCGTGAGCGTCTGCAAGCGCACGCGCCGCGTCGTAAAGTGTCGCGGGCGCGTCGGTCTGATAGATGCCGAAGCCGTCGGCGCCACTGAAGAGCATGCGCCGCCGGAACACCGGCGCATCGTCCTGCGGCCTGACATCGACGCGGCCGTCAACGATGAGCAAATGGCTTTGCAGCACCGAGATATCCGCACTGCGCGCCGCGTCGACAAATGCGTGCCGCTGATCAAGCTTGCGTAGATCGTAGCTGTTTCCACGGTAGCGCATTGCAGCACGGTTCTGCAGATCTGGTTTCCCGGACTTCGGATCGACCAACAGAATGCCGTCCATCCGGCCCAAATTCGGATTGACCACCTTGCCGCGATGCACGAACAGGCCCACCGGCTTGCGCAGCTCTCCATTACGGCTTTCGGTGGATGTGTAGGCCCCAGTGACGATGAGGCGAGTTCCGGTATCCGGCGCCGGAAGCGGCAGGTCTTCGGGCAATAGGCGGATCTTAACCTCTCCCCCGGCCCAGCAGGAATGGAACAGCAGAGTCGCGCTCGGGTCCGGACACGCGGTCGCGGCAGAGGCCAGGACGGAGGCGAGGGCGCCAAGCGCCGCTGCCGCCAGGGGGCGGATCATTGCGGGGTCATCCCCCTCATCCGTTCCGAGCGCCGGCGCAGATATTCGAGCGTGGTCAGGAGCAGGATCGAGATCGTAACCAGGATCGTCGCGACCGCCAGGATGGTCGGTGAGATCTGCTCGCGCAGGCCGGTGAACATCTGCCAGGGGAGCGTCTTCTGCGACGCTGACCCGAGGAACAGGACGACCACCACCTCGTCAAAGGACGTGATGAAAGCAAAAAGCGCGCCCGATATTACGCCAGGCACGATGAGGGGCATCTGGACCTTGAAAAAGGTTCTGACAGGGTCGGCGCCCAAATTTGCGGCGGCGCGCACGAGGGACTTGTCAAAGCCGACCAGCGTCGCCGTCACAGTGATGATCACGAAAGGCGTGCCAAGCGCCGCGTGAGCGAGAACAACACCCCAATAGGTCCCCTGCAGGCCGATCCGCGAATAGAAGAAATACATGCCTGCGGCCGAGATGATCAGCGGCACGATCATCGGCGAGATCAGGATCGCCATGATCACGCCGCGGAACGGCACATGCGACTGTGACAGGCCGATCGCCGCCAGGGTGCCGAAGGTGACCGAGAGAAGCGTCGCCATCGGCGCGATCCTGACCGAGTTATAGAGCGCATTCTGCCAATCGGAATTGGTCAAGAAATCCCGGTAATGTTTCAGCGAGTAGCCATCCGGATCCAGCGCCAGCATCTCCTTGGTGAAGGTGAAGAAATCCTCGGCGTTGAAGCTGAGCGGAATGATCACCAGGATCGGGATGATCAGAAACAGGAACAGCAGCGCGCAGATGAACCGGAAGCTGTAATACCAGACCCGTTGGCCGGTGCTCGCATATGGAGGAAGCCCTGCCATCTCTTACCCCAGCTTCACGTTGTCGATGCCGACGATCTTGTCATAGGTCCAGTAGAAGATCAGCACGACCCCCAGCAGGATGACACCGAGCGCGGCCCCAAGGCCCCAATTCAGCGATGACGAGATGTGATAGGCAATCCGGTTGGAGATGAAGATGCCGTCGGTGCCACCGACCAGCTCCGGCGTAATGTAGTATCCGATGGCGACGATGAAGACGAGGATCGCGCCGGCCCCGATACCGGGCACGCTCTGCGGGAAATAGACCCGCCAGAATGCCGTCCAGTCGGTCGCGCCAAGTGATTTGGCAGCGCGCACATATGAGGGCGGAATGGTCTTCATCACCGAATAGAGCGGCAGAATCATGAACGGCAGAAGGATATGGGTCATCGCGATGATCGTGCCGGTCTGATTGAACATCATCTGCAACCGGTTGTTGTCGTCCAGGATCCCTATAGTCACCAGGGTGTCGTTGATCACGCCTTCCTGTTGCAGCAGCACGATCCAGGCGGAGGTGCGCACCAAGAGCGAGGTCCAGAACGGCAGCAGCACCAGGATCATCAAGAGGTTCGAGGTCCTGACCGGCAGCGTCGCCAGCAGCCATGCGAGCGGATAGCCCAGCAATAAGCAGGTGAAGGTGATCGTCACCGACAACAGGAATGTGCGGCCAAATAGGAACAGATAGATTTGCTTGTCTTCCGACTTGAACTGAACGCCGTCCCCGGCGTTCTCCATATCCACCGCATTCAGGAAATAACCCGCGGTGTAGTCGCCCGAAAAGCGTTTGATCGTCGACCAAACCGCGACACTTCCCCAATCGTCATGCATATCGAGGAATTGCTCGCGGTAGTTGCCCTCCTCCAGGCGCTTTACCCTGCGACCGGATTTCCGGAACAAGCTCGCGATGCCCGGTTGCTCGTAGTTGAGCCGCGACGCGACGCGTGTGTGGGTCTTGGCCTTGACCGCAATCTGGAGGTCAGCCGCCAGCGCCGCGAAAACCTCCTCGCCCGGCGCCTCGCCGGACTTCGGGCTCCAGTCTTTCAGCGCCTCGACGGTCCGAGGCAGGGTCTCCGGCACAATCTGGTTTTCAATCGAGCGCCAGAGCATGTCGACAATCGGCGCGATGAAGGTCAGGACAACGAACAACAGCAAAGGCGCGATCAACATCAGCGCGCGCAGTTTCTGGCGACGCAACGCGCGGGCCAAAGAAGCCTTCAGCGGCGTGCCGTCGGCTGCCAGCATGGGGCCGCTTTGTGCTGTCGCGTCGGTCATTGCCTCACCGCATGTAAGAAATACTAACTAGTGAGCCGGGGGCGGGGCCGCCGCCCCCGGCAGATTCAAGTGCTTATTTGGCCAGCCATGCCTGGAACTTCGCGTCGATGTCATCGCGATAGTCCGCCCAGAATTCGTAGTTGTAGAGCAGGGTGTGCTTGGCGTTGTTTGGATCGGTCGGCATGTGCGGGGCCATGTCGATGCCCAGATCAGCATGCTTGCCAACCAATGGCGCCGAGGAGGCGCGGGCCGGGCCATACGAGATGTATTTGGCCTGATCCGCCAAGCGCTGAGTGTCGGTCGCGAAGTAGATGTAGTCCAACGCGCGCGCCTTGCGCTCCTCGCTCAGACCGGCCGGGATGATCCAGCCGTCCAGGTCGAAGACCTGCCAGTCCCACAACATCTTGACCGGCTGCTTCTGCTCCTCGATGACCGAGAACAGACGGCCATTGTAGGTCGAGCCCATCACGATCTCACCGTCCGCCAGACGCTGTGGCGTCTCAGCGCCAGCCGCCCACCAGATCACGCTGTCCTTGATCGTGCCGAGCTTGGCGAGTGCCTGGTCCTGGCCCTCGGGCGTCTCGAGGACGTCATAGACGTCTTCGGGCGCCACACCATCGCAGAGCAGCGCCCATTCAACATTGTTGATTGGACGCTTCTCCAGCGAGCGCTTGCCCGGGAACTGTTCGAGATCGAAGACATCACAGATGTCATCGGGCTCCTTGCCGCCCCACTCCGCGACATCTGAGCGATAGCCGAAGGTGGTTGAATAGACGATCTGCGGGATGAAGCATTCCGAGACAAGAAGGTCGCCGAAATCGTCCGCCGCGGACGTACCGTCCGGCGCCGGCGCGAGGTGGGTTCCCGGATCGATTTCCATCGCCAGGCCTTCGTCGCAAAGGCGGATGGCATCGGCAGCTACGACGTCGACCACGTCCCAAGTGACGTTGCCGGCCTCGTCCATGGCACGCAGCTTGGCAACTGCCTCGGCGGCGCTTTCGTCGTTGATGATGCTGACGCCGGCGTTCTTCGCCATATAAGGCTCGTGATAGGCGCGCAGCTGCGATTTTGAATAGGCACCGCCCCACGAGACGATGGTCATCTCCTGGGCCTGGACCGCCGAAGCACAGAGTGCGGCGGTGGCAGCGCCAAGGAATAGTTTGGTGAGTTTCATCTCATACTCCCTAGACTTTCACCCGATGTTGTTCTTTTGGCCGTGCCGTCTCGGGTTTCCCCGGCGCAGCGCATTCATACCGCATCAAGCGCGCGGCAGTCCTCGGTTACCCATCCGAGTGGCGTTCTCTCGCCAACCTTCAGGGCCGCATGCTCGTGGCTGTTAGCGACCTTGACGATGAAATCGTCATTCCCCGCGACCTCCATCCGGCACCGGATATGGTCGCCCAGGTAGATCAGCTCGACCACATGGCCTTCCATGGCGTTCGAAGTTGCGTCTGGTCCGAGCAGCACGCGCTCGGGCCGGATTGACAGCATGGTATTTTGGCCCGCACCGCCGCAGTTCACCGCATGGGCACCAACCGTGATGCCGCCAGGTAGCTCGACCGTCGCGGTCTCGCCATCGACAGACGTCACCTTGCCGTTGAGCTTGTTGTTCTCGCCGATGAACTGCGCCACGAAGGCGTTGTCCGGACGTTCGTAGAGATCAGGCGGCGGCGCCAATTGCTGGATGACGCCGTCATTGAAGACCGCGATCCGGTCCGACATGGTCAGCGCTTCGGATTGGTCGTGGGTCACATAGACGACTGTAATCCCGAGGTTTTCATGGATGTGCTTGATCTCGTATTGCATATGCTCGCGGAGTTGCTTGTCGAGCGCGCCCAACGGCTCGTCCATCAGAACCAGTTCGGCGTCGAAGACCAAGGCGCGGGCCAACGCGATGCGCTGCTGCTGGCCACCCGAAAGCTGGGCCGGACGGCGCCCGGCGAAAGCGCCCATCTGCACCATGTCCAGTGCGCGCTGCACCTTTTGTTCGGTCTCGACCTTGCTTAGCTTCCGCACTTCCAACGGGAAGGCCAAATTCTCGCCGACCGTCATATGGGGAAAAAGGGCATAGTTCTGAAACACCATGCCGATGCCACGCTTGTGGGGCGGGATGTTGTTGATCGCGACCCCATCCAGCTTGATCTCGCCGTGGGTCGCCGTCTCGAAACCGGCGAGCATCATCAGACAGGTCGTTTTGCCCGAGCCCGAAGGCCCCAGCATTGTCAGAAACTCGCCCTTGCCAATCGACAGATTCAGATCTTTCACGACCAGCGTTTCGCCGTCGTAACTCTTCTGCACACGATCGAATTCCACGAAGGCGCGGTTGCCGGTGCCGTCGGCCATGCCATCTCCCTGTTCATGGCCTCGTCTTGGGCCACTTTGCGCCCGAGCTAAACACGGATTCTTCAGCCAAGACAACCATTCTTTGAGCAAATCTGCACAGGTCGGGCGCGGATTCAGTCGTTATTTGATGCATTTGGTCGGCAACCCGATCCAACATGAAACTGTCGAATCGGAGCTCGTGCGACCAAGAAAAAAGGCGAACCGGTTTCCCGGTTCGCCAAGGTCAAACGGGATCAACCCGACGCTTAGCCGGGCGTGACCCGGAACTGCTGCCAAGGAACGGTCTCCACCTGCCGGTGGGTTCCGCAGTCGAGAACGATCTGGACCAGCAGCTTGGCACGCCCAGCAGTAGCCGCGCCGGGCACCAAGACACTGAATGCCAGATCTGTCTCGTCGCGCAGCAGCGGCATCGACCGCATCGCGGTCACGACAGAAAACAACCGTCCTTGGTGATCCACCATCCAGGCGCTGATCCCACGCGGCACGCAGTCGTCACGCAAGCGGCGGACCGGGCGCAGGGACAGGGTCGTCCATGTGCCCGGCGCCCCGTCGGCGACACCATGCCGGGCTCCGGGAAACTCCAGAACCGGCGTCCGATCTCCCAGGAGCCGACGCTTCACCTCGCCTTCGAGGCGCGTCACCGTCTCCTGCAGTTCGGCGAGCCCGGTCATCTGCTGCCGCACCAACGGTGGCAGTTTCGCGAACTCGTCATAGGTGTTGCGCACCCACAGGATCGCTCCCGAAAGGAACAGCACAAGAAGCCACTGCTCCTTGAGCCTACGCAAGGTTCCCCACACGCCTTCGATTGCGGCGCGTCCCGCTAAGTCGGCTGTCATTTTTCCCCCTTTCGCGCCACGAGAGCCGATCTCAGCGCATTGCAACAGTTTCGTTGTCGTTGGTGTTGCTCGTGGACGCAGCCTCGCCCCAGCCTGAGCGGGCGGCGTCGCCTGTGCGGCTCCATAACCGCAGTGAATTTCTACCCGTTAACCCGAAAGAAACGGTGAACACCGTCCGACCTGGGTCATATTGCCGAAACCGGAGGTGCCGCGCCTTGACCTGTGGTTGCCAAGCCATTGCTTTTGCGACAAAAGGAAGCTTGAAAGGGGATGCGGATGCCGAGCCTCGAGGACTGGCTGCGAAGCATCGGTTGTGGCGGCTACATCGACGCGTTTCGCGACGCCGATGTGAGCTTCGACCTGGTGCGCGAGCTCAATTCTGAAGATCTGCGCGAACTGGGCCTGTCTTTGGGCGACCGAAAACGGTTTCTGCGTGCGGTGGCCGAGCTGTCGGCCGGCGAGGATGCTGCGGCGGTCCAAGACACCAAGGAGGCTGCCCCCGAACCCGAGCACATTCACGTGGCGCATGCGGAACGCCGCCGGTTGACGGTGATGTTCGTCGACTTGATCGGGTCGACCGCGCTGTCCAGCGCCTTGGATCCCGAGGAATGGAGCGAGGTCATCCAGGCCTACCAGGACGCGGTTGCAGGTGTCGTGACGCGGTATGACGGTCACATCGCTCAATATTTGGGCGACGGGGTGCTCTGCTTTTTCGGCTGGCCCCGGGCGCTGGAGGCGGCTGCCGAGCGCGCGGTGAACGCCGGCTTGGCGATCATGACGGCGATCGAAAAGGTCAAGACCGGAGGTGAGCCGCTCTCATGCCGGATCGGGGTCGCGACGGGCCTCGTGGTTGTCGGAGACATCGGCGGCGACCACGAGTCGACCGCGATCGGGGAGACACCGAATTTCGCCGCGCGCCTGCAAGGGTTCGCGCAGCCTGGCCAAGTCGTCATTTCAGACAGCACGTACCGCCTGCTGGGCACGGCCTTTAAGGTCGAATCGCTCGGCAAGCACGCCTTCAAGGGCATCCCCGGAGAGCAGGAGATCTTTGCCGTGATCGGTGGCGACCCCTCGCATGACCGCTTCGCCGCGCGCGCCGCCCAATCAGTGGGCGAGATGGTTGGCCGTGTGAACGAACTGGCGCTCTTGACGGATCGTTGGAACACCAGCGTCGGCGGCGAGGGGCAGATCGTGCTGCTAACCGGCGAGGCTGGCATCGGCAAGTCGCGCGTCTGCCGGGCGCTCTTCGACTCGATCTCGCGCGACGACTACGTGCGCGTCCGGTTCCAGTGCTCCCCATATCAACGCGACACCGCGCTCTGGCCGGTGATCAGCCAGATGACGTCGGCAGCGGGGATCGAGCCAAGTCAGACAAATGACGAGAAGCTGGACCGCCTGGAGCAGCTACTGCGCTCGGCGGGGCAGATCAGCGAACAAGACATGGCGCTTATCGCGGATCTGCTGGGTCTTCCTGCGGATATTCGCTACGGGCCAATGGATTTGCCGCCGCCCGCCCGCCGCGCGGCCACCTTCTCGGCGCTCGCCGAGCACGCGGTCAATCTATCGCAGAATGAGCCGTTGATGTTGCTGGTCGAGGATTCCCATTGGATCGATCCAACCACGCTGGAGTTGATCGGCATCATGGGCGACAGGATCGAGCGCGAGCGGGTGATGATGTTGGTCACCTCGCGCCCCGAGAACCAGCCGGATCTGCCGCCACTGCCGCATGTCTCCAGCTTGGCACTCAATCGCCTGGGCCGAGCCGGTGTCGAGGAGATCGTCAACCGGCTTGGTGGCGGGAAACTGCCACCCGAGGCGATTTCCGCCATCATCGAACGCACGGACGGCGTGCCACTGTTCGTCGAGGAGCTGACCAAGGCCCTGATCGAGAGCGGTGATGATAAGGTGCCGGCCAGCCTGCACGAGACGTTGATGGCGCGGCTCGACCGGCTGCCCGAAGTCAAGGAAGTGGCGCAGATCGCCAGTGTCATCGGCCGGGAATTCGATGCCGATCCCTTGGCCCAGATCGCGGCGCTTTCGCAGCAAAAGGTCATCACTGCGCTCGAAAACCTGCGCCGGGTAGAGTTGGTCTTCCCCCGCGGCGGGCGGAGCGGCCACTATATCTTCAAGCACGCGCTGGTGCGCGATGCCGCCTATGAAAGCCTGCTGAACCGTCGCCGGCAGGAGATCCACAGCCGAATTTTCGATGTCCTGCGCGAGAACGAGCTGACCATGCCCGGCGTGCTGGCCAATCACGCCGCCGAGGCCGGTCGCTTCAAGGAAGCGGTGCAATACGGGCGCTTTGCCGCCGAGGAAGCTCTGCGGCGGCCGGCCTATGCCGAAGCGATCACTCATCTCGAGACCGCGCTGGGCGTCCTGGCCCTGCGTGACCCCAGCGAGGCGGTGCAGCGCGAACGCATCCGCTTGCTTCTGCTCGCGGGTCAGGCACGGATCGCCCACAATGGCTATGCGGCCCAAGCCACCGTCGCGACCTATGGCGAGATCGAACGCATCGCCGCCGAGATCGACGACAAGGAGCTACTGATCGAAGGGCTCTACGGTCGCTGGGCAGCGCATTACGTGCCGGGCCGGCTGCGCCCGGCGCTGGAGATCGCGGACAGCATTCTCGCGGTCAACGATGAGGTCGAGGACCAGTTGGCGCGGGCGCTTGGCCACCGGCTCCGTGGCACAGTTCTGACCATGATGGGTCGGGTCGCAGATGCGACGCCCGAGCTTGACGCCGTCGATGAATTCTACGATCGAGAAGCGCATGTCGGTCAAGCATCCCGCTTCGGCCAGGATGTCTGCATCGCGCGAGAATGCTACCGGCTGGGCACGCTGACCTTGCAAGGGCGCTACGACAGCGCCTCGGCCTTGGCCCGCCAGGTGATCGGCGACCTCGAGACGGTCAACCATGCGCATACTTCCGGGTATGCGCTGGGGCATCTGGCGCTTTTCCTGTGCGCCGCCGAGATCGAACCTCTGGGCACCGAGGTCGCTGAGACGTGCATCGAGCTCTCCGAGCGAAACCGGATGCCGCTCTGGGCGGCGCTGGGCCATGCCGCCCGCGCGATAGCCCAGGTGAACCGGGGCGCGGATGCCGAGGCGCTACCGGAGTTCACGGACGCGCTGGCGATGTTGAGCGAACTCAGCTTCGATCTGTTCCGCCCAATGCAATTGCCCGCCCACGCACTGGCCCTGGCACGAACCGGCGACTTCGAGACCGCCAGTGCGGAACTAGCCGAGGCGCGCGGCTATGTGGAAAGCGACGAGGCCCGTTTCGCGGAACCCGAGATATATCGTGTCGAGGGTCAGCTTTCGCTGTTGCAGGGCGACCGCGCCGCCGCGAAAGCCTCGCTGATCGAAGCGCTGGAAAAGGCCGTGGCGCTGGGTCACTTGTCCTGGCAGCTGCGCGCCGCCGAGGACCTGGCGAAGATCCTGAGCGAGGATGGCGACGACGGTTCAGCGCGCGAGATCCTGGGCGATACGCTGAGCGGGTTCAGCGAAGGAGACAACATGCCGCCGCTGATTCGCGCGAAAAAGCTGATCGAGGCTGGCTAAACGATCCCATGGCTGCGTAGGAGCGGCGTTGCGTCGTGTTTGGTGACCTCGTCCGGAGCCGGGGCGGCGAGGCTGGTGATATAGTCACCGTCCACGGTCGAGCGCACCTGCCATGTGCCACCCGGCGCCGTCGCCCGGTTCCAGCACCCGGATTCGGGCGGTACGGTGATGCGGGGAAGCATTTCCAGGCAAAGACCGGTGCCCATCGCTTTCAGGATTGCCTCTTTCGCGGTCCAAAGCGTGAGCATCGCGGTCAATCGATCGGATTCCGGTTGCTGCTGTAACATTCGACGCTCGTCAGGCGAAAGAATGCGTCGCTCGAACAGCGACGTGTCGACTGGGCGAATGCGCTCGATATCGGCTCCCAACACGTCGCGCCGGGCGACTGCGAGGCAGGCCATCGCGCCTGAATGACTGGCGCTAAAGCTTGGGCCTTCGACTTCGGGTTTGCCATTCGGGTTTTCTGAAAATGCGATTTCCTCAGGCAAGACATCCAGATAGCGCGCAAGGATCGCCCGCCGGGCCGCCCGGCGCAGGACAAAGGCGTTGGCGAGTGTGTGCGTCTGGAAACGACGGCTGGCTGATCGCTCGTCGGAACCGAGCAAGACGCGCGCCGCGGCCAGGCCCGCTTGGCTTGCTTCGAGCGGAATCGACCAGAGGTCGATCATCCGGCCGACCGTTCGAGCAGCCGCGAAAGCAGGTCGAGCACGCTGCTGTTCGCTTCGCGGAAGACAAAAAAATGACCGCCGGGCAAATTCCGTCGATCGACCGGATGCGTGAAATGTCCGGCCCAATTCGCGGCGGCGGAGGCCGGCACTACATGATCGTTTTCACCTGTGAGGATCACTGCGGGGGTCTGGAGCGGCGCAACGTCGAATCGGTGGCGCCGCAGCATGGCGATATCCGCGGCGAGGATCGGCGCGAGGGCCCAGTAGAGTTCATCATCGCCAGTTATGCGCGCATTCGCCGGATCGTAGGCCAGCAGAAGTGCGCGCAGATCGGCCTCATCGACCGGCGCGGCGGCCCCTTGCGGCGGCGCCGAAGCGCTGAGCACGAGGGCGGTGGCCGGGTGGCCAACCTTGGCCAGCCTTCGGGCAATTTCGTAGCCAAGAACCGCACCCATGCTGTGACCGAAGATCACCGTCGGGAGCGGCCGCCGCGTTAGCCAAGCATCGACGATCGCATCCGCTACTGCAGGAAGGCTTTCCGCAAGCTGCTCTTCGATCCGGCCCTCGCGACCCGGCAATTGTGCCGCCGAGACCGCAACGAATGGCGGCAAAGCCTCGGCCCAGCCCCGGAAGGCCGAGGCCCCTGCCCCCGCTCCGGGTAAGCAAAGCAGCGAGGCGAGTGGCGCGACCCGCGCGGGCCAGTCAACCAGCCAATGGCTCATCGCCGGATCACGCGCTCTTGGCGCATTCGCGCAGTAGAACCTCCTCGATCCGGTCGCGGATGAAGTCGAAGTCCTCGACGATGGCGAAATGACCTGTGTCGCGTGTGAAGGCCTCGAACTGGCGCGAGGTGAACTTGCGCCATATCCGGGCATCGACCGCGCGGAAATAGACGTCGCGCTCGCCCCGGAAGACCGTGATCGGGATTGGGAACGGGTCTTGCGGTGCGTAAGCATAGTCGCTCGCCATGGCGAATTCCGCTCTCACGGTGGGCAGAACCAAGGCGCGAAGCTCGGCATCCTCCAGCATCCGTGCGCTGTCGGAAATGCCGAAGGAACGAACGATCTCGATGAAGACCGCGTCGGATTGCTTGTAGAGGGGTCTGCCTGGCCGGTAGTCGTCGAAGCTCTCCAGCCGCTTCTCGAGCGCCGCTTCAAAAGAGCCCGGCGCGTTCAAAACGCTGGGGGGCCGGGCGCCGGAGATGAAGATGTGCACTGGCATCCGCCGCTTGCGCGCATGCAGGAAGCGCAGGGACTCGTAGAGCGTCAGCCCGCCCAAGCAGTGACCCAGCACTGCATACGGCCGGTCCAGCTTGTCGTAGAGCTGGGGCAGCAGGCCACGCGCAAAGTCCTCGACACTGGCGACCGGGGCCTCGTTGATGCGGCTGAGGCGTCCTGGCGGCTCGACTGCCACGACCTCGACTTCCGGGTCAAAGGCATCGCCCCAGCTATCGAAGACCGCCGAGCCACCCCCGGCGAATGGAAAACAGAAAAGCCGCGCACGCGCCTGCGGCCGCGGCCGACGGGTAACCAGCCAGGCGCCGGATTTGCCACCCGTCTCGATTGCGCGGTTCGGTATCGGAGCGGGTTCCGCGACGTCGCCATCGGGAAGGTCGGGGATTTCCACGAGGACCATCGCCGCCAGTTCCGCCACCGAAGGTCCCTGGAGAAGCGCCCGCGCGGGCAAGCGCACCCCGAAAACCCCCTCGATCTCGTTGATCACCGTGATCGAAATCAGAGAATCGAGCCCGACCTCGCGGAGCGAGACGCTGGGGTCGGGCACGCCATCGAGTTCAAGCGCCGCGCCGCAGATTTGGCCGAGCGCACCGGCGACAAGGTCGGTGCGCTCGGAGGGGCTTCCGGTTCTTATCGCATCCATGATCCGCGCCCGGTCGACCGTCGCAGTCTTGCGCGTGGCGCCTTTGCCGCCGCCGAGACGTGCATAGAGCCGGGGCACGTCCGAAAATTGTCCGGTAAAAGCCGCCCAGTCGGTGATGGTCACGCCGAGATGGTCGAAACCGTGGGCGAGCGCATGGCCAAGGATCTCGATCCCGGCATCGGCGGGAATGAACCGCGTGCCGCGGGCGCGCCAGATCGCCCGGCCGCGTTCGCCGGATTCGGTGGCGAGACCGGCGTCCTCCCATGGGCCCCAATTCATTGCCAAGGCGGGCAGGCCCAGCCGCCTGCGGTGGGCCACGACCGCGTCCTGGAAGGCATTGCCCGCCACATAGTTGAGCTGCCCCATCGATCCGATCAGGCTGAGGATCGACGAGAAAAGCACAAAATGATCGAGATTGAGATCCTGCGCGGCCCGGTGCAGCGCCCAGGTGCCCTCGACCTTCGGTGCGGTCACCCGGTGATACTGGGCCCGGTCCATCGATGCCATAATCCCGTCGTCCAGCAATCCGGCGCAATGGAATATGCCGGCGAGCGGCTGACCTTGCTTGCCGACGGCACCGATCAGCGCGTTCACCTGATCCGGATCGGTGATATCTGCCGAGCGGGTTGCAACGGTAGCGCCGATGCCTTCGATCTCGGCAATCGCCTGTTGCTGTTCGGCGCCGGGTGCGCGGCGGCTGACGAGCGTCAGGTGTCGCGCGCCTTGATCCGCTAACCACCTTGCGAGCTTCAGCCCCAAAACACCCAGTCCGCCGGTGATCAGGTAGGACCGGTCGGGCCGGATCCGCGGCGTGACGGGCAGGTCAAGACCATCTAGCTCGCGGCGCGCGAGCCGCGGGGCGAAGCGGCGGCCATCGCGCAGCGCAACTTGATCCTCGCCGTCCGCCGACAGGACCTCACGCGCCGCTGCGGTGAGGTCGGTTCCGTGGTCGAGATCGATCAGCCCACCCCAGACATTCGGGTGCTCGAACGCGATGACGCGGCCGTGGCCCCAAAGCGTCGCTTGGACCGCCTCGCCCCCCAGCCGGTCGTCCCGCGGCGCCTGGGCGCCTCGCGTGACGACCCAGAGGCGAGGCTGTCCCCAGCCATCCGGAAGTGCGTCTGTGACCAGGTTCAACGCGGCTTGGCTAAGCGCGAATTGCCGGTCCGAAAGCGTGGTCAGCTCCGACGGCGCGATCCGCATCATCGGCGCCGCCGACAATGCGGCTGCAAGCAGCACGCCTTTGACTGGCCCAGCAATGGCCGGGGCCGGACTGCCCGAAAACATGGCGTCCGCGCTCAGGAACCCGACCATCGCTCCGGCATCGCGCAACGCGGCGGTCAGGTCGGAGACGTCGGCTTCGTCTTCGGCGACCACGATCCAGGCCCCGGTTTCGGCTGGCTCCGGCGCGGGCAACGCCGGGCGCTCCTCCCACTCGATAGCATAGAGCCAGTCCTCGACCGGTGCGCGTTCGCGAGGAGTGAATTCCCCGCGGGTCAAACGCTTGACGGTCAAACCCTCGATCACCGCGACCGGGGTGCCGTCGGTGCCGACGATGCGCACATCCACCGTGTAGCGCCCCTCGGCGGAATCCTCGCCCTCGCGCAGGATGCAGTGTGACCAGACTTCGGTTATGCCCGGCGCAAAGATTGAGAACCGCTCAATCGTGGTCGGCAGAAAGGTAGTCTGATCTTTCTCATTTAAGTTTAGAAAGTCTCCGTAAAGCCCTGACATAGCTGGAAACAGGTGTAAACACGCATCGATCAGCGCAGGATGAAGCGAAGCGTCCACTTCAACGGCCTCTGGGTCCAGGGACACCCGGCCGAGCGCCATCCCGGGCCCGGTCCAAATCTCCTTGAGGTTCCGGAAGCCGGGGCCGTAATTGAGCCCAAGATGATCGAGCGCCGCGTAGTAGCGACTGGTATCGAGCGAATCGGGGCAAGCTTGCCGCAGGGCATCCATCTCCGCCGCTTCCGGCGATTGCGCGGTGATCCGGGCCGTTGCTTCGATATGTGCTTGCCAGGTGCGCTTGCCACCGCTGGCCAGGCTGCCCAGTGCAAGATCGCCCTCGGCCCCATAGCCCGGCAGCTCGATATCCACCAGCCGTTCCTCGCCCTCGGACAGGACACAGGCGTGGGCGTAGGTGAGGTTGTGTATCGCCACGGATTGATCACCCGCCTCGCCGCAGGCATCCGCCATAGCGATCAAAGCGGCGGCAACCGGCAGGGTGACCTGGCCGTAGACCCGATGGTCGGCCAGCCAGGGATATTGGGCAACGGAAAGGCGCCCCTGGAAATGGCGCCGCCCCCCGGGCACACGAATCTCGGTGCCGTGAAGTGCCCGAGCGTCATCCTGGTGCGCGGACTCGTCGTCGATCCAGAACCGGGTTCGTTCGAAGGGATAGAGCGGCGCCGGTTTGGCGGGCGCTGCGCGGCCTGGGTAGAATCGTGTGGGATCGACAGCGCAGCCGCGCTGCCAAAGACGGGCCAACGTCGCGGTCGATACGGACCAGTCATCGCTCGCATCGTCGAGCAGCGCATGCGTCTCGATCTCTGCGCCGAGGCCTGCAAGTGCGAAGCCGCGGAGCGCGCGCCCAGGGCCAACTTCGATGAAATCGGTGCAGCCGAGCGCGGCGAGGCGCGCGAGCCCGTCGAAGAACCGAACCGGGCTAAGCAGGTGATCGGCGAAATAGCGCCCGTTGGGTGGCGCCTCCACGACTTCTCCGGTCAAATCCGAAACGAACGGTATTGTCGGCGTGCCGGCGCTCAGCGCATCGGCAAACTCGACCAACGGCTGGGCGGCCTCAGCCATCAGCGGCGAGTGGAAGGCGTGGGAGACGGTCAGGCGCCTAGCCGAGAGCGCAGCCTGCTCGGCCTTCGCGATGACCGAACTTACCGCCGGAGCGGAGCCAGAAACGACCGTGTTCTCGGGGCTGTTGAGCGCCGCAACCACGGCGCCGGTGTCCTCGCAAAGCGCATCGACCGTTGCAGCGTCAGCAAAGACCGCCGCCATGGCGCCGCCTTCCGGCAGGGCGCCCATCAACGCCGCGCGGCGCGCGATCAGGTCGGCGGCATCCTGGGGCGCGTAGATGCCCGCCACCGCCATCGCCGCGAAAGCACCGACGCTGTGACCCAGCACCGCATCCGGGCGGACGCCCCAAGCGTCGAGCATTCGGGCCAACGCCCACTCGACAGCGAAGATCGTCGGCTGCTGCAGGCTGGTGTGGGCCAATGCTTGCGGCTCGTCCGCGCCGAAGATCGCCCGTTCGATGTCGAGACCGGGCCCGGCGAGGCGATCCGCGATCAAGTCAAAGGCTGCCCGAAATGCGGGCTCGCCGTCATAGAACGCGCGGGTCATGCCCGGATACTGCGACCCCTGTCCCGGGAACAGGAACGCGACCTTGCGACCGGATTTTGCCTGATCGGCCTCGGCGGCGATCAGCGCGCGGGACAGCCCAACCGCATTGGTCCCGGTGACCGCGACCCGGTAGCGGAGCGCCGGGCGGCGGGCCGCGGCGGCGCAGGCATCGCCGAGCGCGCGCAGATCGGTATCATCGATATGATCGCGCCAGAGGTCCGACAGCCGGCCGAGCGCCTGAGGGCTCTCGGCGCTTAGGCACAGCATCTGCCGCGTTGGTCGTTGTAGCTGATCGTCAGCGCGCTTTGGCGCCTCTTCGAGGATCGCGAAGGCGTTCGTCCCGCCCAACCCCAAAGAGTTCACGGCAGCCCGGCGCGGATGGCCATCGGTCGCCCAATCGGTCAGTTCCGTCGCGACCCGGAAGGCCCCGTTCTCCAGGTTGATCCGGGGATTGGACTTCGCAAAATTCAGGCTGGGCGGGACCTGCCGGTGGTGCAGTGCCAATGCTGTCTTCATTAGCGAAGCCACGCCCGCCGCCTGTTCCAGATGACCGATATTGGTCTTGACCGAGCCGAGCCAGCACCCCCCCGGCTGCGTCTTGCGGTCGGTGGCGAAGCACCGCTGCAGGGCCTCGACTTCCAATGGGTCGCCAACCACCGTCCCGGTGCCGTGCCCCTCGACCAAGCCGATGGTCGAGGGATCGACCTCGGCCGCGGCGAAGGCGGCCGCCATGGCGCGCGCCTGACCTGGCGTGCTGGAGGCGGTGAAGCTGGTCTTCTCGGCGCCATCGTTGTTGATCGCCGAGCTCCGGATCACCGCGTAGATCCGGTCGCCGTCCGCGATCGCGTCTTCGACATGCTTGAGCACAACCACCCCGCAGCCGCTGCCGAAGACCGTTCCCTCGGCGTCGGCATCGTAGGCCCGGCAGCGGCCATCGGGCGACATGATATCGCCAGCACGGTGCAGATAGCCCTGAACATGCGGCACCCGGACCGTCGCGGCACCCGCCAGTGCCATCTCGCACTCACCGTCCAGAATGGCCTGGCAGGCCAAATGGACCGCAACCATCGAGGTCGAGCACGCAGTCTGCACATTGATCGCGGGGCCTGTCAGGTCCAGCTTGTAAGCGAGCTTCGTCGCAAGGAAATCCTTGTCATTCGCCAGGTGTTCCAAACCACCGGTGGCACCCGCCTGCAATGAGGGATGGGCGAGCAGATAGCTGGTGACCACCCCGCCAGCGCCCATATAGGCACCGATGCGGCTATCCGGCGCGTGGCCCGGATCAACGCCCGCATCCTCAAGCGCGTGCCAAGCCTCTTCAAGCAGGATGCGCTGCTGCGGATCCATGATCCGCGCCTCGCGGGGTGAATACTCGAAAAACTGCGCATCGAAGCGGTCAAAATCGTCAATGACCGGCGCGGCTTTCACGTAGTCCGGGCGCTTCAGCGTCTTCTCCGGTACACCAGCGCGCAGAAGCTCGGCGTCGGAGAAATGGCGGATGCTGTCCTTGCCCGCGGTCAGGTTGGCCCAAAACTGCTGCCAGTCATTGGCGCCGGGGAAGCGGCATGCGATCCCGATGATCGCCACACCCCGTGGGGCCGAGCCGCCGATGCCCGAGCCATCCATCGCCTCAGCGCCGCCGCCGCCGGGCGCGCGCGGCGGCCATTTCGGCGTCCATGTCTTGGGCTCCGGCACCGGGCACTGCCGCCAAACCCAGCGCCGCGAGATAGGCTTGGGTCAGGTCGCCAACGGTCCTGATCGATGTTATCGGAATTTGCTGAAACGGATCGGTTTCCAAATCGTCTTCCAGCGTCAGCACGATCTGCGCCAGATCCATTGAGCGCAGGCCCAGGGTCTCGCTGAGTTTCGCGTCGGCGCTGATCAGCGCCGCGTCCAGATTACGCTGCGCCATCACATCGGCGACAGTTTCCTCGACCGCAGCGCGGATCCGATCTTGGTCAGGTATGGATTCTAGCATGACAACCCTCCATCGACGACAAGCACCTGGCCCGAGACGAACGAGCCCTGTTCGGACGCCAGAAAGTATACTGCCTCGGCGATTTCCCCGGGCTCGGCCAAGCGCCCAAGCGGGGTGCGCCGCTTGATCCGGTCGGTCGCCTTCTCATCCAGTTCGGCAACCATGTCGCTGGCGAAATAGCCCGGGGCTACTGAGTTGACCCGTATGTTACGCGGCCCCAGCTCGCGGGCCAAGGACCGGGTCATGCCGTCCAGGGCGGCCTTGGTGGCGCTGTAAACCGAGACCCCGGAATGGCCCGCGACCCCGTTGACAGAGGAGATATTGACGACGCTACCAGTGCCGCGCTTGATCATGGTCTTGGCGCAGGCCTGGGTCAGCAGGATCGCGGCGCGCAGATTCACGTCGAGGATCTGGTCGATCTCGCCGTCGCGCATGAAGGTCAGAAGACCGTCGAAGCCGACGCCGGCATTGTTGATCAGCGCATCGATCCGGCCCCATCTTTGGACCACGGCTCGCGCCGCCGCGCGCAGTTCATCGCCGTCGCCGCCATCGGCGGCCTGCCAATGGAACCGGTCACCATGGTTGGTCTGACGGTCGGCAACCGCATCAGTCGATGACCTGCTGAAGGTTGCGACCCGCCAATTGCGCGACAAGAACAAATCGACCAGAGCAAGGCCCAGCCCCCGGCTGCCGCCGCTGATCAGCGCGACCGGTATCTCGTCGGCTTCGGTCATGCGGGCTGCCGGATCTTCTTGAACCGGGCAGAATGCATCGGCTGGTCGGCGACCTTGAACATGACCGGCACCTTGTGTGGCTCGAGCCAGTCGCGGCAGAACCGGTCGAGCCGGCGCTTGAGCGCGCGGGGCTCCTCGTCTTCGATCAGCTCCACCGTGGCCACCGCCACCGCACCAGTCACCGGGTTCGCCCGCGCCGAAACGGTGGCATCGGCGATGTTGCCGGCCCGCAGGATCACGCTCTCCACCTCGGCCGGGTGTACCTTTTCGCCGCCCACGTTAATCAGCTCGGTCTCGCGGCCGAGGATCTTCAGGTAACCGCCATCGACCTCGACCCGGTCCTGGGTGTCGAGCCAGCCATCCGCGTCGAAGGGGCTAGGCGCATTCAGATAACCCAACATCGCGGTCGGCGCCCGGACCCAAAGGACACCTTCGACCACTTTGTGCTCGACCGTGCCGCCAATCTGAACCCAGAGACTGTCGGGCGCACGCGAGCGCGTCGGCACGATGCCGATCTCGCTCAACCCGTATGTCTGTTTCAGGGTCACGCCAGGGAAGGCCGCAATCAAGCCGTCGAGCGTCGCCTGGGGCATGACCTCGGTGCCATAGGTGATCAGCTTCAGACTGGAGAGGTCGTAGCGCGATGCCGCATCCGAGATCAGCAGCATTTTCAAGAATGTGGGGCTGGTCGGCAGTAACTCGGCCCCACCGGCCTCGATGGCCCGCGCGACCGTATCGACCGAGCGGTCACGGATCACCACCGCCGTGCCCCCATGGCCGAGTACGTTGATTAGCGTGTTGATCCCTCCGATGTGATCGAAGAGCAGGAAGACCAGCGTGATGAAGCCCGGCCGCTCGCGCTTGGCGGAGTCCATCAGGCGGTCCAGGTCCAAGAGACAGGCTTTCGGCTCGCCTGATGATCCGGAACTGAACAGGATCAGCCCCGCGGCGGAGCGCGCGCGCAGCTTGGCCACCAGGGCCGGGGTGGAGCGCCGTTCGCAGCGCGAGAATATTGCCTCGTCGGCCTCATCGATGCCAATGACCCAATCGGCACCCGCGGTCTCGCAGCGCTGGTCCAGCACCGCTGGCGGCATCGGTGTCAGTGGCACGACAACGGCGCGCAGAGCCGCCAGCGCGAAGACCAGGGCGCAGGAAGAGGGCCCGTAATCTGCGTGGACGACCACAACGTCGCCCGGTTGCACGCCTTCAGCATCCAGGCGCTCGCACCATGCGCCGGCCAGGGCCGCGAAGTCCTGGTGCGTAACTGTCCGACCATCGTGGATCAGCGCAGGGCGCTCACCCCAGCCAGCAATTTTCTCAAGGAACCAATGGGACAACACGTCCTCCCCAAGCAGAGTGCCACATGCGGGGCCATCCGGGTCCCGCGCTTGCTCGAGAGGTTAGTGCCTATTCGTCCTTCGCCGCTTCCTTGCTCCGCTCTTCCTTGAGCGCGCTGGCGGTGTCGGACATGTTCTTGCTGACGATGTTCATCATCGTCACGGGATCATCCAAACCCTCGCGCATGACCTTGAGATAGTTCATCCGCATATCGACGAAAGCCTGCATCGTCTTGGTCGCCGACGACATCATCGAATACATGGCCGAGCGCATCTCGAGCATGTTCTCCTCGATCGCGTCGATCATCTTGTTTTCGTCTTTTTGCTCTTGCTTTCCGGCGTCGTCATTCATCGAGCGTCCTCCCTGGCTTATGGTTCGCCTACTCTTCCGTCGTTTCGTTCTCGTCGCGGGATTCCCCGCCCTCGGCCTTCACCGCGCAGATCGCCGCGACCTCGGCCATCATGTTCTGCGTATCTTCGAGCATCAGCATCTGCAACCGCATTGCGCTGGCCATTACCCCGGACATGCCTTCGTTCATCGCCTCGGCGGCGGCCATGAACGCTTGGAGCCGTTCCTGCGGGTCGGTCTCGTGATTGGCCGCCATGGGCGCTCCTCACGCTTCCGCCGCCACCGGCTCGCGGAGTGTTTTCGGGGGTTTGCCCATGCTTCGCTCCAGCCGTTCGCGGTGAGTCTCGACAAACGCACGGCCCGTCTCGACCCCGATGTCGAACAATTTCGACATGTTCGAATGGGTCCAATCCAGCACTTCCGGCCAATGGTCTTCCGGAATGTGATCACGGAAGGGCATCCGCAGCAATTCCGTGCGTGACGCGTGGGCGAGATTGTCGTCCCGGTCTCCCATCACCCGGCGCTCGAATTCGCGCAGATGCTTTTCGCGAATCTCTTTGAACTTTTCGGGGTTTTGTTTTGCGAGTTCGACATAATTCTTCAGATTCAGGTCCTTCAGATCCAGTTCCGGATTCGCATTCACGAACTCGTCGACGCATTCTTCGAACTCTTCAGCGTCATGTTCGCCTAGCCCAAACAGATTTACCAAGTCATGGAAATCGCGCTTGCGCTTGATGTCGTCGCGCCGGCGTTTGAATTCCTCCCAATCGGTGTCCGCAAGATCCAGGATCTTTTCCAACTCGTCGATCTCACGCTCACGCTGGTGCAGCTCGCGCTCGTTCTTAAAAACCTCCAACCCCTGCTCGGCCAGACGGGTCAGCGGCGCAATGATCGACTTGCCCCAAGCGTCGACCAGCCAGCGCGGCTCGCCGATCAGATGGCGGTTACCCATGATGTCGAAAAAGATCACCGTATCGATGTCGTTCTCAACCATCACGTCATCGGGGTTGAGGGCGAGCGTATTGAAGGCCGAGCCCTCTAGATAAGTTTTCTGCTCTCCCGTCTCGGCATCGCTCAGATGATATGGGGCATAGATGAAGGGCATCGCCAGTGCCGCCTTGAAATGGTCGGCGGTGATCTCGTCGCGATGAAAAGTCCGCTCTTCCCCATCCTCAATGCAATAGGCCGAGAGGCGAAACTTCGTATCACTGGCGGCCATGTTCTGCTTTAGCTCATCGAAATCCACCAGCATTTCGATCCAGGGAGGCGGCTGACACAGCCCCTTGCTACTGGGGCTCAAGTCCGACGGGCTCATCATCGTTGCCATCAACGCCAACCCGTCCCCCAAAAGCCGCTGGCGGCGCGACTCCCGCGGAATAGACCAGAGGAAGGGGTTGGTGGCATTCGAAAAGGCTCGGGCCATTGCGCCCGGTTTCTGGAAGATCTTGTAGTTGACCGGCACCATCTCGTAGATGGCATCGTCAATGCCCCAGTCGCGGGTCGCCCTCAGGGCCGCGCGCCGGGTCTTCTTCCAACTCAAGCTAGAGTCTTGCTTGCGCGGCGCAGCGTAGAGCAGTCCGACAACCATGCCGGCACCCGTGGTCGTGATCACCTTGAAATCAATTCCGGCCTCGTCCAGGGCCAAAAGCGCCCCGGTCATCAGCGGCAGATTTGGCGCTCCACCCCCCAATACGAGCCCAATCGGCATGAGTGCGTCTCCGTGTGCAACCGCTCGCGAAATCGATCAAAAAAAAAGAAACGCCAATCACCTAGGGTTGAAGATGTCACCAACAAACGCTGATTGCAAGCCGGGCGCACGGCGTTCCAAAGCTTTTCCGACTAGCGGCGCAACGTCATCCTACCGGCCTCGATCTCGAAGCTGCGGAAGCGTTCCAAATACGACATTCCGAGGAGTGAATCGGAGAGCTGGCCGCCATTGACGACGGCACGCACATCGCGGTCGATGAAATCGCCCAGCTCGATCCGGTCGAGCGTGACACCGGCCCCCATGACCTGGCCATTGGCGGTGTTGGCGGGCAGAACATAGCTGAGACCATTGATGTCGAAGCCGATCCGGGCCGCATCCTCTTGGCTGAGCACGATATTGGTCGCGCCCGTATCGACCAGGAACCGGACCGACGTGCCATCGACCTGCGCTTGAGCATAGAAATGCCCGTCATCAGCGCGCCGGAAAATGATCTGCTCGGCGCCCTGCATCTGACCCTGATCCGGGAAAAGCTGCGAAGACAGTTGATCCTTGAACCCATAGGCGATGGTGAATCCCACGAAGATCAACACCCAGATCGCGGCATGCTGCATCGCCGCGCCGAGCTGGCCCCGATAGCGGACGAAGAGGCCGATCGCGATCGCGCTGCCGAGGATCGCGAGGTAGAAGAACCGGGCCTGAGCGTCAGGATCTTCGGGCAGCATTGCGATTTCCTTCCTAGTGATCCGGTCGAAGATGGCTGCGGCGGGGTCGAACCGCAAGTCTTGACGCGTCAGGACGCGGCCCTTGCCGCCTCCAATGCCTCTTCCGCTGCCAGCCACAGGGCCTCGGCCCTCGACTGGGCGTCAAGGACTTCGCCACGCTTGATCTGCAGGCTCTCGATCTTCTCGGAAGGGCCATTGTAGAGCCCCGGGTCGGCGAGGCGCTGGTCGATCTTGGCCAACATTCCTGCGACCTTGGCCAACCGCTCCTCACAGGCCTTGACCTCGGCCTTGAGGGGCGCCAGGGCACGGGCCGCTTGGGCCGACTCGCGGCGTTGCGTCTTGCGCTGGCTCGATGGGGCAGCGGTGCCTCCCTTTGGCCCTTCCTTAGCCAGCAATAGCTTTCGATAAGCCGTCAGGTCGTCCTCGAACGGCATCACCCGCCCACCCTTCACCAGCCACAGGCGGTCCGCCACCAGCTCGATCAGATGGGAATCATGGGTGATCAGGATGACCGCGCCGGTATAGGCATTGAGCGCCGTCACAAGTGCCTCGCGGCTCTCGATATCCAGATGGTTGGTCGGCTCGTCGAGGATCAGCAGATGTGGCGCGTCCAACGTCGCCAGCGTCAGAAGAAGCCGCGCCTGTTGTCCGCCTGATAGCTTCGCGACCGCCGTCTCGGCGATCTCGGCCCCAGTCCCGCCATTGGCCAGGATCGCACGCAACCGCTGCGGCTCGAGCGCCGGGCGCAGTCGGCGGATATGGTCCAGGGGCGTCTCGCTGGCCACCAACTCGTCTGCCTGATGCTGCGCGAAATAGCCGATCCTGAGCTTGGGCGAGGACCGGCGCTGTCCGCTCATCGCCGCCAGCTTGCCTGAGATCAGCTTTGCCAGCGTCGACTTACCCTCACCATTGGCGCCCAGCAGCGCGATCCGGTCATCCTGATCGATCCGCAGCGAGAGCCCCGCAAGGACAGCGGTGCCGTCATAGCCAACGCTCGCGTCCTCGATGGTCATCAGGGGCGGGGCCAGTTCCTCCGGCTCGGGCAGCACGATCGGCGGCACCGGATTCTCGATCGCCGAGGCAATCGGCTCCATCCGCTCGATCATCTTCAGCCGGGATTGGGCCTGGCGAGCCTTCGTGGCTTTGTAGCGAAACCGGTCGACGAAGGCCTGCATATGGGCCCGGGCCGCCGCCTGTTTCTTGGCCATCGCCGCTTGCAACGCCAGTTTCTCGCGCCTGACGCGATCGAATGTGTCATAGCCGCCGGAATAAAGGGTCAGCTTGCGGTCATGCAGGTGCAGGATGCCCTCCACCGCCCTGTTCAATAGCCCCCGGTCGTGGCTGATCACCAGCATTGTATAGGGATAGCGGGCGAGAAAACCCTCGAGCCACATCGCCCCTTCCAAGTCCAGGTAATTTGTCGGCTCGTCCAACAACAACAGATCTGGCGCGGAAAACAGGACTGCTGCCAGGGCAACACGCATTCGCCAGCCGCCGGAGAATTCGCGGCTGGGCCGGGCCTGGGCCGCATGGTCGAAACCAAGGCCCGCCAGGATCGAGGCGGCACGCGCTTCCGCCGAATGGGCCTGAATGTCCGCGAGCCGGATCTGGATCTCGGCGATCCGCGCCGGATCCGCGGCGGTCTCGGATTCAGCCAACAGCGCAGCACGTTCGGTATCGGCGGCCAGCACAGTCTCGATCAGCGAGCGGTCTTCGGCTGGCGCCTCCTGAGCGACACCACCGATCCGGGCGCGCGGTGGCATTGAAATCTCGCCGCTGTCGAGCGCCAGTTCCCCCCGGATCAGCCGGAAGAGCGTTGTCTTACCGCTGCCATTGCGCCCCACCAGGCCAATCCGCGCACCTGCCGGAATCTGCACAGAGGCCTCCTGGAACAGCGGCTTGCCGGCGATTGAAAAGGTGGCGTCGCTCAGCGTCAGCATCGGTCAGCCGGGCCGGCATTTCAGAATATGGACGATCTGATACGTCATCACCACCTCGCCCGCGCCGTTCAGCACTCGGTAAATAATCCCCGTCCGGCCCCGGTCGTCACGTGTTTGCGAGGGTGTCGAACTCACCACCTCTGCCTGGACCGTCAGCGTGTCCCCCGGCCGCACTGGGCGGATCCAGCGGACGTTCTCCATCCCCGGTGAGCCCATCGAGGCCTCGTTCCAAATGCCCGCCTCCAGCGTCAGGTCGAAACCGACGATCATCGTCTGAAAGCCGCTGGCGATCAGGCCCCCATAGGTCGACGCCTTCGCGGCCTCGACATCCGTGTGGAACGGCTGCTTGTCGTATTGCCGAGCGAACGACAACATCTCGTCCTCGCTCAGGCTCCGGCTTCCGGTCTCGAAGGCAAAGCCGACGGGCAGGTCATCGAAATACATCGATCAGGCGACCTCGCGCTGGAAATAGACCAGGTCCAGAGGTGGCGAGGCGCCCGTCAGACGGGTCAGCAGAGCATGGACTTGGCCCCGGTGGTGAGTCTGATGGTTGAAGAAATGGGCCAGCGCCTGGATGAGAGGCTGGGTCACAATCTCGTCGCGGGCCACCATGGAATAGGTCAGGCCGCCGGCCAGATCGGCCTCGCCGAGCCCGCCAATGTAGCGAATGGTGTCCGCGTCCAGCACCCGGCGCGCGGCCCACAGCTCTTCGCGATCGTCATGCGGAATAGCGTCGAGGCTGAACGGCGGCCTGGGTTGCCGCCGGAATCGCGCCAGCCACAGCAGGTCGGCCACAACGACATGGTTCAACGTGCCGTGGATCGAGCTGAAGAACGCCCCCAGGTCGGCCCGGTAATCCGCATCGCCAAGCTCAGAGACGGCACCGTAGAGCATCTCGTTGGCCCAGGCGTTATATGCCGCCATCATTTCGAAATGTGCTTTCATCGCCGGCCTCTTTTCTCCCTCGCACTCGCATGCTATCCCCCGCCCGGAATTTCCGCCGGCCGCATCCTCCGCGGCTGCTCCCCGGACCGAGAGAGGAACGAAACCATGCCCGTAACCCGCACGCTGTCGATCATCAAGCCCGACGCGACCAACCGCAACCTGACCGGCAAGATCAACGCCAAGTTCGAAGAGGCGGGTCTGCACATCGTTGCGCAGAAGCGGATCAGGCTGACCAAGGCGCAGGCGGGCAAGTTCTACGAAGTACACAAGGAGCGGCCGTTCTATGACGAACTGACCACCTTCATGTCCTCGGCGCCAGTCGTCGTCCAGGTGCTGGAAGGCGAAAATGCGGTCGCCGAGAACCGCCGGGTGATGGGCGCAACCAATCCAGCCGACGCGGATCCGGGTACGATCCGCAAGGAATTCGCGCTGTCGATGGGCGAAAACTCGGTGCATGGATCGGACTCGGACGAGAACGCCGCGATCGAGATCGCCTTCTTCTTCGCCGGCACCGAGATCGTCGGCTGAATTAAATTTACCGGCGTCCGCGCATGCGCGGACACTAGATACCTCGCGCGGCCGCCTACGCAGGCCGCGCTCGCATCTTTGCCTCAAAGATCCGGGAAGAGCGCGATCGGATTGCGCCGCGCGGCGTCCGGATTCTGCAAGAAGGCGGCGAGAACCCTGGGGTAGAGCAGATGCTCGCGCGCCAGCACGCGCGCGGCCAAGGTTTCAACCACGTCGCCGCCCATGACCGGCACCACCGCCTGGCCCAGAATCGGCCCCGAATCCAGATCGGCCGTCACTTCATGCACCGTACAGCCGTGGATCGCGACCCCCGCTTCCAATGCACCGGCATGGGTATCTAACCCGGGAAACGACGGCAGAAGCGACGGGTGAATGTTGAGCATCCGGCCGGTCCATGCATCCGTCAGCACCGGGGTCATGATGCGCATGAATCCAGCGCACGCGACGATGCCAGCGCCTGCTTTCCTCAAAGCGTCATCGACGGCACGGTCGAAGGCCGCGCGATCCTTGCCAAAGGGCCGATGGTCGATCACTGCGGTATCGACTCCGAGCGTATGAGCCTTGCCGAGCCCGGCGGCCTCTGGGTTGTTCGAAACGACGATGGCAGGCCGTCCTGGCACCATGGCCGCCTGCATCGCCTCGACCAACGCCACCATGTTCGAGCCTGAGCCCGATATCAGGATACCGACGGGCGTCAGGCTCATCCGAGCCCGCCCACGTAATGAACGCCAGGCCGGTCGTCTTCGATCAATTCTCCGATCTGCAGGACCGTTTCACCGTGCTCTGAAAGCAGCGCGCTGAGAGGAACGGCCGCCTCGCGGTCGACAACCAGGACCATGCCGATGCCGCAATTGAAGGTTTTGAGCGCCTCGGATTCGCGCAGGCCCGCGCGCTCGATCAGCCAACGAAACACAGGCGGCAGATCCCAGGCATCGAGCTCGATCTGCGCCGCGGCATCGCCTTCGAGCACCCGGGGAAGGTTCTCGGTCAGCCCGCCCCCGGTGATGTGGGCGACCGCGCGCACGCCGCCAGCCGCAAGCGCCACGCGCATCGGCTTCACGTAGATCCTGGTCGGCGCCAGCAGCGCCTCACCCAAGATCCCATCGCCGAACGGGCTGGACGCCTCCCAATCGAGACCGCTGTCGCGCACGATCCGTCGCACAAGGGAATAGCCGTTGGAATGGATGCCCGACGAGGCCAAGCCCAGCAGCACGTCGCCAGGCCGTGTCGCCATCGGCAGGGCCTGCCCGCGCTCCATCGCACCGACCGCAAAGCCCGCCAAATCGAAATCGCCTTCCGCATACATGCCCGGCATTTCGGCGGTCTCGCCGCCGATCAACGCGCAACCCGCCTGTCGGCAACCCTCGGCGATCCCATCGATCACATGGGCCGCATGGTCGACCGATAGTTTCCCCGTCGCGAAATAGTCCAGAAACATCAATGGCTCGGCACCTTGGCACACGAGGTCATTGACGCACATGGCGACCAGGTCGATGCCCACAGTGTCCAACAGGCCGGTATCGATCGCGATCCGCAACTTGGTGCCGACGCCATCGGTCGCGGCGACCAGGACTGGGTCGCTGTAGCCCGCCGCCTTCAGATCGAAGAGCCCGCCGAATCCGCCCAGACCCGCCATCACTCCCGGGCGATCAGTGGACTTGGCCGCAGGCTTGATCCGCTCGACCAGTGCGTTCCCGGCATCGATATCGACACCGGCGTCCTTGTAGGTCAGCGTGTTCGGGCGGTCGGTCATGCTGGTATGCTCCGGTGGGGCGCTGTGGCATCGCCCGTTTAGCGCAACCATATGAACTTGGAAACCGGCGCATGGTCGTTGACCATAAGCGGTGCGGACCGTAATCAGCATCACGGCCGGGCCCGTAGCTCAATTGGTTAGAGCAGACCGCTCATAACGGTTTGGTTGCAGGTTCGAGTCCTGCCGGGCCTACCATGCAGTCCTATCGATTTGGCGGGCATTTGCTGTTTCTGGAATAACGGCGGATTTTCAGAGGCTTGTGCCGCACACGGCCGCAGACCGCGCTTTTATCTTGGGCGGGGAGCAGAGTTTTCGCCGTTCTGTGACACGCGCCCCCGATTTTGCTCTGTTGGCGTCCAAAATAATTCTCTGATGCTCCGAAGCTGCTTAGGGCCGTACCGAGTCCTGGCGTCCGGCCTGGGTGGTTGCAACATCGAGGGCTCATTTTGCTTTCATGCGATGAGGGAACGCTGCTCGTCCCAAGCGAGCGGCAAATCGCCGACCCGCTTCAGCTGCTGGGCGGTAAGCGCGACCGGCTGGATGCCGTCAAGGATGCGCTCGACGATGTCGGGCGCTAGGAAGGCGAGCTGGAGTGAGCGCGAGAGATCGCCTCGATCGACATCGTCGCGCCCGGCCAGATCACCGAGGCCAAGGGCGAGCGACGGATCAAGATAGTCCGCGACCCGGCACCGTGCCTCGATCACGGCCTGGATGAGTTGAGCATCCTGCATTGGGGACGGTGCCGCAGCGCCCTGAAGCACAAGCCTCAGTTCGACGCCGCGGCGCGCGAGCCGGATCGGTGCCGAGACGGCGAAACCTGGAACTCCGGCAAGAATCGCAGCGTCCTGATCGGTCGCCCTACCCGATGCCAGGCCCTCGAAGCCGATCGTGGCGCGGAGTTCGGCTTCGCCGAGATCGACGTGGCAGACGATCATGCGCAGAAGATCGCGGGCCTCCGCTGACTCCGGTGCATCGAGTGCCGCAGCGATCTCCTTGACCCGATCCAGGACAACCTCCGCTTTCGCCGCACCGATCTGCCGTTGCGCAATCAAGCTGCTCGCGAAGCCGGGATCGCGGAGACCGGCAGCGATGACGATGGCGAGTGCTGCCTCGATTTCCGCAGCGGGGATGCGCCAGCCCCTGGCGCCGGTCGCGACGCTGCCCTCCACGAGATCGGCGCTGACATAGTAGCGGTAGTGGCGCCCCTTCTTCGTTGCGTGGCTCGGCCGCATCCTCCGCGCGTCCGGATCGGTAAGCTTTCCGGCAAGCGGGGATGGGGCCTTTGCATCGGCTCTTCTCGCGGTGCGCTGCCGGTTGGCGGCGAGCCGGTCCTGTACCGCCTGCCAAAGTGTCTCCTCGATAATCGCCTCGTGTTGACCCGGATGCACTGTGTCCTTGTGTCGGATGCGTCCCGCGTAGAGCGGGTTCGAGAGCAGCGCATAGAGCTTGCCCCGCGAGAAGGGCATGCCGCCTGTCTGCCGGCCGTTGAGGTGTCGGCGCAGCGGCGTCCGGATGCCGCCGGCATCGAGTTCGGCTTTCAGTCGGCGCACCGATCCGAGTTCGAGATAGCGGGTAAAGATCTTACGGACCTGCTTGGCTTCTTCCGGCGCAACGGCAAGCTTCTTCTCCTCCGCCCGGTAGCCGATCGGCACCATGCCGCCCATCCACATGCCCTTCTTCTTCGAGGCGGCGATTTTGTCGCGGATCCGCTCGGCGGTGACTTCGTGCTCGAACTGGGCAAAGGAAAGCAGCACATTGAGCGTGAGCCGTCCCATGGAGGTCGTGGTATTGAAGGCCTGGGTGACCGATACAAAGGAAACATCGGCTTGATCGAGCACGGTCACAATGCGGGCGAAGTCGGTGAGTGCGCGGGTGAGCCGGTCCACCTTGTAGACAACGACGACATCGACATGGTCTGCCCCAACATCGGCGAGCAACCTCCGCAGGGCCGGGCGCTCCATCGAGCCTCCCGAGAAACCGCCATCGTCGTAGCGAGCCGGCAGGGCGGACCAGCCCTCATGCTTCTGGCTCGTGACATAGGCGGCACAGGCTTCGCGCTGGGCGTCGAGCGAGTTGAAATCCTGCTCGAGGCCCTCGTCGGTGGACTTCCGGGTGTAGATCGCGCAGCGCACGACCTGCTTGGTTCCGGCCTTGTTCATGACCTCCTCCCACCATCGCGCAGGCCGAAGAAGGCAGGCCCGTTGCGCCGTGAGCCGGTGATCGTCCGGGCGATCGCCGAGAGGGAGGCGTGGGTTGTGCCCCGCCAGATATAGCCGCCCTCGGTCACATGGACCTCGTGGCGTTCCCCGCGCCACTCCCTGACGAGACGGGTTCCGGGCATGAGGCGAGGAAGCTGGTTCAGTCCCGCCGTCTCGATCCTGCGGCTTTGCCGGAAGGTTGCCTCGAGCGCGGTGAGCCTACGCTCGGTCGCCCGGGAGAAGCCACCATGAACCCGCGCCTGCCAGCGCCAGGAAATGCCGAGCATCAAGAAGCGCCGCCGCGCGCCCTTCGGCGGCGGCAATCCCCAGGCGGAGGTCCAGGCCTGCTTCAGCTGGGGTAACGGCAGTTCCGGCAATGCGGCTAGCCGTGCGGCAAGGGTCGCTTCATCGGGCGGCGCGACCTCCGGTGCGCCGCCCAAAACCCGATCGTCGAGCATCGTCTCAGCCCGCGGCGTGGAGCCGGTAGACCTTGCGCTCACCGACCACCTCGAGCCGGATGTCGAAGCCGCGCTGGCGGAGCCGGCTCAGGGCCGCCCGCGTCGTGTGCGGCTGCCACGTGGCCGCCTCGGCCAGCTCACCGATGGTCGCACCGCCCTCCGCTTCGACGGCCGTGAGGATCGCGCCGAGCTTGCCTCTCGGACGGCCGAGTGTTGCTATGATGGGCTCGGCGCGCGCGCGTGTCTCGCCTCCGACACCTTCCGGTTCATCGACCCCGATCGCCGCGAGGCCAGCCGCGGTAATCACGAGGCCGATGCGCTCCTCGTCGTCGTCCCTGCGCCAAGTAGCGGCCTCGCTGCGCGCGCTGGTCTCCGCCGCGAGGCCACGCTCCACGAGGGCTGCAAGTGCGCGGTCAAGGGTCTTACCGCACGCCTTCAGGTTCTTTGGCGGAGGAAGAAGGCTGCGGCTCTTCCTCGCCGCCGCAGTGGAGAGCAGCATCGTCTGGGTGTTGGAAAGTCGGGGCAACGTCAGTCTCCTTCGGTCAGTCATGGCAGCGCCCGATGCGCCGCCTGCTACTGACCGAAGACCCAGAGCACTGTCGCCGGGCCGGGCGGCGGCGCCCGACTGCGTCGCCTGCCGAGGCCAGTGACGCTCTGCTGCGTGCGGAAGTCCAGCGGAATGTCGGAAAGGTCAACGTCCCCGTTGCCGACCGAGGCCTCGCCCATGACACCCGTCGCGCGGTCGATTTCGAGCCGATTTCATGCAGTCACCACGAACGCTCGAAGCGTGCCGTCGTCCAAAACCGCGGAGTGCGGCACCTATGGCGACTCTGGGCGGAAAGCGGACTTTCTCGGCAGTTGCGAAATCGCAGGGTGCTCCGACTTGGAGCGGACATTCCGAGCGATTAGGTCGACTTTCAAACTGCACTGAAAGCTGATGCAATCGTGATTGGCGACGCAGAAAGTTGAGGACATATGTTTTGCAACGTGATGCCCGGTTTCTCGTTTGAGACGGCCTCTAACTGAACGATGCTGCGGGTGACGATGAAACAGGCATTCGAAAGGCCCCTCGATGGCACTGGCAATCAGCGCTCAATCCCGCATCTTCCTAATCGCATCGTTGATGATTCTTTCTCTATTCTGGTTCGATGCTCTGCCGGCCCAGGAAGCGGAACCGCTGCCGGACTACGTGATTCAGCAGTTCGGCAAACCTCCGGCAGTGCCGGAAGGCCCGCTGCCCGAAGCGTTGCAGGCCGCTGTGCAGGTGGCCTTTGTCGACAGTCTGGTTCAAAACGCCTGGGGCCCTGATCAGACGATCGCTCTGGACGAGGTCGCCGAGTCGAAAGACCCTCGAATTGTTTGGATCATCGCCGATTTGATGCGCTTCATCTCGGATCGCGGGTTGCACACGACGCTCGCCGATGCTGCCTCCAAGGTGCTGGGTTTAGACTCGCCTCGTGAAAACCATTGGGGAGTCGTAACGGATCATCTCATTGCATGGGATATTCCGGCGCCCCCGGATTATTTGCGGGTCAAACGCACCATTTTCACCAGTATCGTGCCTGGCTGGGAACGGATCTTTGTCGAAGGTGATATCGATTGGAGGCACGTCTCATGGGGCGGTGTGCCGATCGACGCGCGCGCCTACGATACGACGGATGAGGCGTGCAATTGCATTCCCGCGGCAGACAATCCCGAAGTGAGCAGTGCGGGAGAGGCAACCTGGCTCAAAGACGAGGATATCGTTTTCGGGATCGAGGTGAACGGGGAATATCGGGCCTATCCGCGACGCATCATGGAAGTGCGCGAGATGGTCAACGACACATTGGGCGGACGGCATCTTGGAATACCATATTGCACTTTGTGCGGTGCAGCGCAGGCCTATTTCACAGATCAACTTCCAGAGGGAATTGAACGGCCAATCCTGCGTACGTCGGGACTGCTCATCCGTTCCAACAAGGTGATGTATGACGTCATTACGTATTCGGTCTTCGATACGTTTCTGGGCAACGCGGTGACGGGGCCGCTTGCGGAGAAGAATTTGCGACTGAAGCAAGCCACTGTTGTGACAACCGACTGGGGCACATGGAAGAAAGAACACCCTGAGACAACGGTGCTGGTTGAAGCGCTCGCGCTTGGGCGCGATTTTGATTTTCGCAATGGCCGGGATGCCGATGGTCCGATTTTTCCGATCGGGGATGTCGACCCGCGTCTTCCGGTCCATGAGGACATCATTGGCGTTATCACGGCGTCCGGCAAGCCGGTGGCGTTTCACCGGAGCAAGGCGTTTGTGGCATTGAAGAAAGGCGACGAGATCGCATTTGAGAATGTGCGTCTTGAGCTTGATGCCGGTGGGATAAGGGCTGTCGATGCAGATGGCTCCGATCTTGGCAGCCATCAGGCATTCTGGTTTGCCTGGTCGCAGTTCCATCCTCAGACTGCACTCTGGCCGGGGTAAGCCGATTTCCGGTGAGCCTTAGCAAATAGCGCGGTCTTACGTGTATCGCGACGCTGCAGCGTCAGGATCAGTCCCTTCTGGCATCGGTCGGGGAGTGGCGGTCCTGCGTTGATCGTCCCGTTGCGATTTCAAAGTGCTGTGCGGAAGTGAGCCCAGGACAATCGACGCGCCTCTTCGGCATCAACCGCCGCGCATTCAATCAGATCAATGGCTGCAATCGAGAGGCTGCGGTGCGAAATATCGCCTCTTGTCCGAAGCGTGCGTTGGGCCATGCGTTGCGACGCAGCCAACGCCCACTTCGAGCCCAAATTGACAAAGAGGGCCTGACAATCCATGAGGAAGTGAGGCGCCGCAGAAAGCGCGCTGAACTGATGAATTTGCACTCCGATGGGCAGTAACGGCTTTAAGCTAACAGACGCTCTGTCACTGACACATCGCTTCTGGCACTATCGCGCTCAGCGATCAGTCTTCTCAGCACATGTTCAAAGTCTTCGGCGCTGCGAGGTGGCTTATCTGTGCTCGCAACGGGTTTTGGGGCGCCGCTTGATTCTTTCGCTTTCTCGGACATGGGGAACCTTCCGATTCAAAGGTTGCACACGCACCGTAGCATGGAATGAGCGCGAGGAGTCGCATTGCCATGCAAGTGGCTAATGCGCGCAAAATTGTCGAATGTGCAGTTGCAGCGAAGGCCCACATTGAGCCCAATCTGACAGATGCTGCGCGGCGTTTGAATGGCAGCAGTGTGAGCCAATCCGGACGTTCGGTGAATGTGCGCGACGCGTATTCTTGACCCGACCCGGACATCCGCGATGCCGGGTCGCTCCTAGCTGCCCCTCTGCCAATTGATTAACATGGCCAACAATCCGCCCGCAGCGCCGCCGGCAATGACGAAGAACGCAAAGCTGGTTGCATTCAAGCCACCAGGGTCGGTGTCAGTCCACGAGAACAGCGCGCCATCAGCGAAGACGATCAGCCTGACCACCATCAGAATGAAGCCGGTCAACGCGCCATACCTGATCCACCTGAGGACACGTCTGGCTTGTTCGGTTTGGTTCAACGGTTTCATCGTTTTTGCCTGTCCTGCAAGCGTTCCATCATTGACCGAGAGATACGCTCAGTGACCCGGCGTCCACAGAGTGCACGATGATATCCGGCTCCGGGTCCTGATACCGTGCCTGGCATCCGACGGACAATCAATGAGACGCGATAGATCCCCATTGGACAAGAGTGGGGCACCCTCACCCCACGCCCGGGGCACCCCCCTTTCGTGGGAGAGGCTCTTTCGGGCCATGCATACTAATCTGCGCAGACGCCTGGCCGTGCCCACGAAAGCACTCCGTCTCTGCGATGTGAAAACCGTCACAGACGAGGTTTGCTTCCTGCGTCTATTCTCACCCAATCACGAGCCACTTGCCCAATGCGGCAGAACCAGATGAGGGTGCCATGACATATCTGCTGTATCCCTTCGCGACTTTGTTCATGATGTTCGGCGTCTTGCTCGCTTCGGCCTAGTCGGCCTTATCAAGAGCCACGTTGATCCGCTCGATCGCGGCCTCGATCTCGCGCTTGTTACCAGTGCGGCGGGCGCGCTCCAGGATTTCACGCACATCAACTAGAGCGCGTTTCAGTCGCGGCATCGGTGGCGATGGTGATGCGGTCATGGCGGTAGGCTAGGTCCGAAGCCTATCGGATTCCAGATCCAGAGCACATCCCCCGCTGAGATTGGTTGCAGTCGGCAATCGGTTGCAATCCGGCAATTTTTTCAACCTTTGGGCGAGTGTAGATTCGAGATGCCGCACCTGTGCGGTAACGCGTGTGTTTGAGTGCAAATGCAGTCTGCGTCATGCGTGGGGTGGCCGTCGTAACCCCCCAATACCTCGACGGCCACCTTCACACCGGGAGAATCGGGTGACTGGGCCATATGATGACCGGGCCATCTTGAGGGCCGCCCTCTAGCTTGCTAACGCGGTTCTCAAGCCGATCCGTGAGCACGCTTGAGCATATTCCCGCGCAGAGGCTTGCCCAGATAGCCGCATTTGCCAAGGAAGGTGATCCGAGCATCTGCGCCTTCTGTCGCTGAGAAGTCCTGGAGCCGGATGACCTGGCGTGCGGCCACGGCCGCATGGTTGCGTGCGGAGTTGCAAGTTCGACTTGATTGCTGACTGAAGAGCCATCGGGCAACTGACTATCCAGGCGTCGCCACCCAAAGTTGGGCGGATGCCACATCTGTGTGACAAAAGTAAAAGTTCTATTGAAAGGAAACACCGCGTGATGTGTTGTTTCAATGACCAGCGATATTATGGTAAGCGCCAATATTTTAGATCTTGATCGCCGCCGCACATCTCCTCCCTGTGCGGCGGCAATTTCTTAGAAATCATTCAATCCTAATCCCCAAACCTCTTTTCTCAATTCGTGGCGCCGAGTCTGTGATCCCGACCCCGCACAACAATCTGTTACTTCATCGTAGCAACCGCAACCAACGGAGACAATTGGATCGCAGCAATCACTCCGTAAAACACGACGTCCAAGCTATACACTCTAAAACCCTCAAAGACTTTCTACGCCATCAAATTGATCGAACGCGACAAAACAAAATCAGAAAACGCTACTCACTGACTTAGTGATAGGAAGTTAACATTATAAAATTTAATATACCATAAGAGATTTTAAAAACACTGTTTCTCATGAAAAGGTTGAGCAACAACAGACACGTTCGTGCGTGTTATTTTGATTAACAATTTTGCCCGCTCTGAGCCGGGCTTCGACTAATGACGTTATTCCTGGTTGCTTCAATATGTTCTCCTCTGCTGTGGAGGGTAGCTCCTGAATGTCTACAATTAACGAAAAAGCTTATAGCCAATTTCTCGCCATCGGCAGGGACCCCGCGCGCTGTTCGTCCAATTCGCCACTCCTCCGACGAGCGCTAACGCAAGTCCTGGGCTCGGAGGTCGGCAAGCACGAAAATAAAATGCTCAGCTCAGTTCAGATTAGTGCGGCGTCCAGCGATAATCGGCTTTGAACCGAATTGGCTGTTTAATTTCTTACAGACCAACTCTAAGTCGGCTTTTGGCCCCTTTCTCGACGTAGCCTAAACGGAAGCAATCGGGATCAAATCGGACATTCGAAATTTTGCTCGAACGGCAGGTTTGTCCGCATTACCGGCCTTGACCAACTCAGATGGTGAGCGTTCGCAACGAATGGCGGCTTTAGGACACCGCACCTGCGAACCAGCCTGTGCTACCTAAGGTCGGCTCAGGGCCGGAACTGTTCATGTAAGGGCTCGGCAATCCTGCCGCGAAGCTCAGTATCGCTTTCCCTGATTGGCATCGGCTCCCTCGTAAAGGATACGCCGCTTGATCTGCGCATCGCGGCGGCAAAGTTCGAAATCACTCTCTGCCAAACGGCTTCTCGGCGGACCTGCAACATCGAAGTGTCCGAACCGGTCTTCGCCGCTTACGTGAGCCACGACCGAGCGATCGCCGGTTCGCTGCTTCATCGACGCCTTGATGTAACGGATGGCGGAGCCGATGCGGCGATCGCCCGTGGTGTTTGGACCGGAAGCGTGAAAAAGGTGCCCGTGATGCATAGAGGCCTGCCCCGGTTGCAGCTCAACAGCGACGCCGTCATCTTCGTCGACGTCGACGGCGATTTCCTGGCCCCTTGAGAGCAAGTTGTTTTTGTCGAACGTGTCGACATGCTGAACGAGCTGCTTTTTGTGGCTGCCAGGAACAAACTTCATACATCCGCTGGCGGTGTTCGATGGAGACAGCGCGACCCAGCACGTCGTTTCTTCCGCATCGTCGAGGCCCCAATATGTGAGATCCTGATGCCAGGAAACAATCTTGGGTGAGTTCGCTTCTTTGACAAAAAGCGCCGCACTCCAAACAAGCAGATCAGGTCCGAGCACAGCCGATGCCGCGGCGATCAGTGCATCGTTGCGGATCAGTTCGTCGAACGACGGCAACAGCCGATCAGGATATGAACGCAGTAGCGCCAAGCGCTCTGGGTCGTCGGCATGCTCGGTCTCGGCGGCCTCGAGGTCAGCTCGGAGGGCCATAGCCGCATTCGTGCTAATAGCGTCGATGGGAAAGACGAACCCGTCACGCTCGTAACTTTGCGCAATGGATTGTGCGTCAATCGATGCAAGTTTGGCCGATGCCACTTCAACCTCCGTCCGGGGTTTTTCGCTGCCAGTCCAGTATGGCGGCATTGGCAGATTATTTAAATCGGCAGTTTCGGCGCCGCATCTGTGCGATCCAGCGAATGGCAAGTCTGGCGTGTTGTGCCGTAGCGAAGGCTTATTTGCAGGAAGGTCCAGTTTGGGCCGCAAGTTGCTTGGTAGACGCCGCACGGAGAGGTGGCAGAAGTTGGGTGAATCCGACGTAGTCAGTCACGAGGCAGTTCCGGTGCGCGACCAACCCGCTCGGCCAATCGGGTCACGGTCAACCCCTGAACGATGATCGAGAAGATCACAACGATATAGGTGGATGTTAGGATCAGTGGTTTCCATTCACCCTCTGGAAGCGACAGCGCTAAAGCGACGGAAATGCCACCCTTTAGCCCGCCCCATGTCATGATCGGGATCACGCCCTGGCTGAACGTCCGGAAAGGTTTCAACAGAAGCACCGGGACTGAGACGGCAGCGAGACGTGCAAGCAGGGCAAGGCCAATGGCCATGAGGCCCGAAATCAGGAAGTCAATCTCGAACGCAACAGCAAAGACCTCAAATCCAATCATCAGGAACAGCACTGCATTCAGAATTTCGTCTACCAACTTCCAGAATGCATCGACGTACTGGCGTGTTTCCTCGGACATACCGTGTTTGGCACCGATATCGCCGATCAAAAGGCCTGCACAGACCGCCATGATTGGCGCTGAGACATGCAGCCATACGGCTAGTTCATAGCCGCCGAAGGCAAGGCCGAGAGTGATGAGTACCTCCAGCGAATAATCGTCGATCTGGCGCATGACCCGGAAGGTCAGCCAGCCGAGGGCAAGGCCCAAGATCGCCCCGCCCAGCGCCTCTTTCACAAACAGTAGCGCGGCGCCACCGAGACCCGTGGCGGCGTGATCTTCGGAGGGAAAGGCAAGTCCAACAAGGACGAGGAACACCACGTAGCCGACGCCATCGTTGAAGAGACTTTCCCCGGCGATTTTGGTTTCCAGCGATTTCTGCAGCTCCGCCTCGCGCAGCACACCCAGCACCGCCACCGGGTCGGTGGGTGAAATCAGCGCGCCAAAGACGAGTGCGATCATCAAGGGCATGCCGGTGATCCAACTGAAGCCAAAGCCGACGATAGCCGTCGAAAGACCAACACCAATAGTCGCCATCAGAAAAATCACGAGCCAGGCTCGACGCAGATCCGAAAGCTTGACGTGCAACGCACCCGCAAACAGGAGTAAACCCAACATGCCCTCCAAGAGAGCCTCGGAGAACTCCAATTCCAGCACTTGTGCGCGGATCTGTTCCTCGACCGTCATCGCTGGGAAAAGCGCGTCTGTAGTGATCACCGCGAAAGACGCAAATAGCGCCACGACAAGTATTCCGATTGCGGACGGCAGCCGTAGGAAAAGATGGTTGATTGCCCCGAAGGCCCCGGCCAGCACGATTAGAAGCGATGCGATTTGAAGAAGTGTCATGGCGGATCCACTCGGTCTGTGAGCCTTGGTAGCACCCGCGAACCACGGGGCCTATCCATCAAAGCTCGGGGACGGCGATCCAAGTTGCGAGGGTGGCGTAACTCGTGAGCAGACACTCGCAGCGCGTGAATCAAAGAAAAATCCGAGCCGCACACTGGGTGGCCGTTTGGTTGATCTCGCACTTGCGGTGAATGGCAGGAAACAGGAACGCGAGCGCAGCATTCGGGCGCCCCAGTCAACGTCTGGTTAGGGCCGTCAGGTCCACATCTGCCGCATTGAGGCAGCGACGTCGATCGGCGCCGGGGCCGGTCTCGGGGTGCTTGCGTGCTGTGGCGGCGACCAGTGGATCGCCTCGAAGCTTCCGAGGATTTCGTCAGGGATGAACCGTGTCCGCATGGCGTAGATGTGGCGGTCCCCGTTGCGCGCCTGCTGGGTCACGTAGAAGCGTAGCGGCAGACCCAGCGTCAGGTGATCCTTTGCGCGCGTCATGGCGACGTAGAGCAGGCGGCGCTCCTCGTCCAGGTCGTGCGTCGAGCCGGTCCCGAGGTCGGAGGGGATGCAACCGTCCACGGCATTCAGCACGTGGACGGACTTCCATTCCTGTCCCTTTGCCGAGTGGATCGTCGAGAGGATCAGGTAGTCCTCGTCCTTCAGCGGCACGCCCGAGCGGTCGCTCGTGGCGTCCGGCGGGTCGAGGGTAAGGTCGGTCAGGAAAGCCTCGGCCGAGCCATACCCGGCGGCAATCTGTTCCAGTTGCAGCAGATCGGCGTGCCGTGCGTCGGCGTCTTCGTGAATGCGCCTGAGCTGCGGCTCGTACCAGGCCCGCGCCAGTCCCAGCGCGGCCGGCCACGGCGCATCGCACGTCATGGCGGCGACAAACTGCAGCCAGTCGTCACCCGCGCGGGGCGGGGGCGCCACATCCTGCAACGCGGCGCGTGGATCGGGGGCGAGGTCCAGCGCCTCCAGAATCCGACCTGCCGCCTTGGGGCCAATGCCGGGGATCAATTGCAGCACGCGGAAACCGGCGACCCGGTCACGGGGGTTCTGCGCCAGCCGCAACACCGCGAGCAGGTCCTTCACATGGGCGCTGTCGAGGAACTTCAACCCGCCGAACTTGACGTAGGGCACGTTGCGCCGGGTCAGCTCCGCCTCCAGCTGGACAGCGTGGCTGGAGGTGCGGAAGAGAACCGCCTGCTCCTTCAACATCATGCCGGTTTCCCGGTCCTCCAGGATGCGGTCGACGACATACCGTGCCTGGTCCGCTTCCGTGCCGACGGTGACCAGCCGCGGCTTTCCGCCCGAGGTGCGGTCGGTCCAGAGGTCTTTCGTGAACCGCTCCCGCGCCAGACCAATGACGGCGTTCGCGGCCTCGAGGATCGGCCGGGTGGAGCGATAGTTGCGGTCCAGTGTGATGACATCGGCGGGCGGCGTGAAGCCTGCCGGGAAATCGAGGATGTTGCGCACGGTCGCGGCGCGGAAAGCGTAGATGGACTGCGCATCGTCGCCGACAACTGTCAGCCCGCGCCCGTCACGCCTTGTCGCCATCAGGATACGCGCCTGCAGGCGGTTGGTGTCCTGGTATTCGTCGATCAGCACATGGTCCCAGACGCCGCCGACATGCGCCGCGAATGCCTCGTTGGCCATGACCTGCGCCCATGCCAGCAGCAGGTCGTCGTAGTCGAGAACGTTCTGCGCCTGCTTGGCCGCGACGTAGGCCGCGAAGAGCTGCTTCAGCTCCGTCTCCCAGGCCGCACACCAGGGGAAATGGTCCCGCAGAACCTCGCCCAGAGGGGTTTCGGAATTCACAGTGCGGGAATAGATGTTCAGGCATGTGCCCTTGGTCGGAAAGCGGCTGGCGGTTTTCGACAGGCCGAGGCCATGGCGGTTGAGGTTCATCAGATCCGCGCTGTCCTGCCGGTCATGGATCGAGAAGTCCGGGTGCAGCCCGATCGCCGCCGCGTTTTCGCGGAGGATGCGTGCCCCGATGCCATGGAAGGTGCCCGCCCAGGTCAGCGCTTCGGCGGCCACGGCATTGCCCATGGCCTGCGCCGTGATCCGTTCGACCCGGCGGGTCAGCTCGGTCGCGGCGCGGCGCGAAAAGGTCATCAGCAGGATGCGCCGCGGATCGGCTCCATTGACCAGCAGATGCGCGACACGGTGCGCCAGCATGCTGGTCTTGCCGGACCCAGCGCCCGCGATCACCACGAGCGGCGGCGGCAGACCGTCGCCGCCCACGCCGAAGACCACGGCAGCGCGCTGGTTGTCGTTCAGCTTGTCGAGATAGCCAGCAGCTGCCACGCTCCGCGCCTCCCTCAATTCTTGGGAAAGCCTAGCGCAACCGGAACATAATGGGAACTTTGATTTGGCGCTGTAATCCCCCGGCCGGGCAAACATCGAGGGTCGGGACATTCCTGCCACGAGGCGTCGCCTGCCCCCGACCGGCGTCAGATCTGCGCTCCTTCAACCGCCAACCCTGACCGGGCAGATCGTGGCGAATGACCGGCCGGTCCGCCGTCCCGCCAGTTGCGCCAAACACGTTCTCGCTCGTGCCACGAATGGCAGGAAACAGGAACCCACTCGCAGCATCGACGACTCCGATGAATGACTGGTCTGGGCCGATCGCGGTGATCGGTTTGGTGAGATTCATCGGTGGATGAGGTGCAGACAGGCCAATTCAAGATGGATTCCGGTTTGGTCCGAGTCACCGTCCCCGGAGGGATCGGATAATTTGCGCGATTCCAAAAAGCGCAAACATGGCGCCAGAGACGTATACCCAAACCATCCCGAGAGTCGCCAGCCCCCGCCCATTCCCGCCACACATTATGACGCTCGGGTCGTCGACACAGAGCTCAGTGAAATCTGAAAGCCCGAAGCCGCGGGCGATGAGTGCTGTGCAGGCAACCAAGGTGACAAACACGAAAAATCGTTCATTGAAAAGGTTGCTAAGCTGAACGAGCGCGAGCACGCTGTAGCTTATAAAGAAAGCTCCGAGAAGCGCGCCATCTAGCGCACTGTATTGTGGCACGCTCATTCCATTTTCCATCCGGGGAGCCTCAGCCAATAAAAGGCATATCTATGATGCCGAGCCGCACCTGGCTTTCAACGATGGCAGCATATTCGGCGCAGGCGAATATAGACCGATCGAGGTCCGGGCCCCAGCCGATTGTTTCGAAGTCCAGACATCTTTGTTCGGCATCGATACCAAGTGGACGTTGCTCGAGTGATCGATTTCCGCGATGCGGCAATTGTCGACCGTGTTGGATGCCAGGAATGGATCGCCCGCCCGTCTACGAGCCGCGGCAGGCTGTGAACGACCGGCCATACAGATCTTGCGCGAGAGGCCGAGAACGAGGACCTCGCTGACCTGTGAACGAGGTATGACATGGCGAGCTCATGGAAATTAGGCTCCCGAACCCGCGGGCAGACTTTATCGCGCAGTGCCTTAAACTATGTAGGAGCGAGGTTGAGCAAAGATGGCGCGACTTGCGACGTACAATTACACGAGCATTGTTGAGCAGGCGCATAAGCCCGCGCCGCACGAAAGGAGAGACCGAGATGACCCAAGCCCCGCAGACCCGCCGCGGCCTTCTCCTGGCCGGGGTTGCCACAGCCGGAGCCGTGGTCACGACAGGTGCCTTCGGCCTTCTCGTGCCGGCGCGAGCGCAGGGCCTTGCGCCGACTCCGACGATGCGGGGCGGCGCCAACAACTACCGGCCCGGCGCGCCGATCGTGGATCGCATCGGCGGCGGCGGCTTCTGGATGTCGGGCACAGTCCGACGCGCTGGCGACGGCGCACCGCTGGAAGGCATTCGCATCCAGATCTGGGCGCACACGACCGAGGGGCACGAGCGTGAGCCTCAGAGCCACGGAGCCACGCTGACCGGTGCGGACGGTGCGTTCCGGCTGGAGATGCCGCAGATTGTCCCCGCCTTCGGCCAGCCGCATGGGCACCTCGCCTACGACGACGAGTACGATGGCAACGATTTCGAGACCGTCTTCCTGCGACCTGTGATGCCGAGCGCAAGCGATAAGAGCCTTAGCGCGGATTTCGTTCTGCGCCCGGCCTGACCGGATTGTGCTTGGCCCGCGCGATCCTGATCTGGGCGGCGCTTGCGGCCGCCCTTTCTGTGCCGATCGCTATCGCAGGAGCGAGCCCGCTGCTCGCTTGGCGCGACACGATCTACATCGTTGCCGGCTTCGCGGGAGTGATTGCCATGGCACTTCTTCTCCTGCAGCCTCTGCTGATCGGAGGATATCTGCCGGGCCTGCCCGGGCGACGCGGACGACGGCTGCATTTCTGGGTTGGTGTCGGGTTGGTTGCGGCGGTCGCAGTCCATTTAATTGGCCTGTGGGTAACAAGTCCGCCCGACGTGGTCGATGCACTTCTCTTCAGGTCGCCAACGCCCTTCTCCGCTTGGGGCGTGGTCGCCATGTGGGCCGTGTTCGCCGCCGCGCTCGTGGCCGCGCTCCGCCTCCGGCTGCGCCTGAGGCCTATGGTCTGGCGCCTCCTTCACGTAACCCTCGTAACGGTGGTCGTCGTCAGCAGCGTGGTCCATGCGATGCTGATCGAGGGTACCATGGGGACGGTGTCGAAGGCGGCGCTTTGCGCGCTCGTGCTTGCGGCGGTCGTGAAGGTTATCGTCGATTTACGGTCCTGGACCCTTGTCAAGCGCTGGTAGGCTTGAGGCGGCTGGTCGCAAGTGCGCCGAGTCCGGTATCCTGCTCACCGATGATCGGACCTATGCAGCGAACGCAAAACCATGGCGCTACTGAACAACGGGCCGGCAGGGGTGTTAAAACGGTTCCCTGCAACGCGAAGAACCGTTCCCTGTTCTTCGGAATCCATTCCCTGATCGGATGCATAGGGAATTACCGCTTCAAGTCACTGGAATACCGGGGTA
>CAJICH010000011.1_pt1 | contig 123418 bp, 118 predicted proteins | sample 9199591 | NCBI WGS metagenome assembly CAJICH01 (sample SAMEA7708332, study PRJEB35096) | sediment metagenome | biome: marine neritic benthic zone biome [ENVO:01000025]; feature: sediment [ENVO:00002007]; material: shallow marine sediment [ENVO:03000034] sea grass bed [ENVO_01000059] ...
CACCGTGCATCGAGGCCGCCAGCGAGGTCGTGTCGCGCTGGTCGGCATCGGCCCCGGCAAGGCGGAATGGCGCACACCCGAGGCCAGCCGCCTGATCGCCGAGGCGGACGAGTTGGTGGGTTATGGCCTCTATATCGATCTGCTTGGGCCGTTGGCCGGGGGTAAACCGCGCCGCGACTTCCCGTTGGGGGCCGAGGAAGACCGCTGCCGCTACGCGTTGGAACGTGCCGGGGAGGGGGCGAACGTGGCCGTCATCTGCTCCGGCGACGCGGGCATCTATGCCATGGGGGCGCTGGTCTTTGAATTGCTTGACCGGGCGGCGGATGAGGGCGGGGTCTCATTGGCCGCGCGCCGGGCCGAGGTGATCTCGGCACCTGGGGTCTCGGCGCTGCAGGCGGCGGCTGCCAGGGCGGGCGCGCCCCTTGGGCACGATTTCTGCGCGATTTCGCTCTCTGACCTTCTGACGCCGCGTGCGGACATCCTGAAGCGGGTCAAAGCGGCAGCCAAGGGAGACTTCGTGATTGCCTTCTATAACCCGGTTTCGAAGCGCCGAAGGACGCTGCTGGCCGAGGCGCGCGACATGCTGCTGGCCCAACGCCCGGCGGATTGCCCGGTGCTGTTAGCGACCAATTTGGGACGGGCGGAGGAGACGATCGCCTATCGGCGCCTGGCAGACTTAGGGGTCGATGAGGTGGACATGCTGACCGTAGTCCTTGTGGGGTCCAGTCAGTCGCGCCTAACGGAGCTCGGCGAGGGGCCACGGATGTTTACTCCTAGGGGCTATGCGACGCGGATCGACGAGAGGGACAGCGCATGATCGTCCACTTCATCGGCGCGGGACCTGGCGATCCGGAACTGATCACGGTGAAGGGGCTGAAGCTGATCCAGAGCTGCCCGATCTGCCTCTATGCGGGCTCGCTGGTGCCGGAGGCGGTGGTCGCGGCAGCGCCCGAGGGCGCGCAGGTGCTGGACACGGCGCCCATGACGCTGGATCAGATCGTCGCCCAGATGGAGGCGGCCCATGAGCGCGGCGAGGACGTTGCGCGCGTCCACTCCGGTGATCCCTCGCTCTACGGCGCGATCGCCGAGCAGATCCGGAGGCTGAAGACGCTGGGTATTCCCTTTGACGTAACGCCCGGCGTGCCCGCCTTCGCGGCTGCTGCGGCGGCGCTTGGCCAGGAGTTGACCATCCCCGAGGTCGCCCAGACGGTGATCCTGACCCGCACGTCGATGAAGTCCTCCTCGATGCCGCCGGGCGAGGATCTGGACTCGCTGGGGCGCACCGGCGCGACGATGGCGATCCATTTGTCGGTCAGGAACCTGCTCGAGGTGCAGCGCCGGCTGATCCCCCATTATGGCGCCGACTGTCCGGTCGTGGTGGCCTACCGGGTCGGCTGGCCGGATCAGTTGCTCTTGCACGCGACCTTGGAGACCCTGCGCGACCGGGTGCGCGCCGAGAAGATCACCCGCACTGCGCTGATCCTTGTCGGACCGGCGCTCGCCGAGACGGATTTCCGGGACAGCGCCCTCTATGACGGGACGCATCCGCATATCTTGCGGCCGAAGCGGAGCGCGTGAGGTGATGGCGGGGTGAAACCTCGCCCTTTCCGACCTCGATCACCCCACCTCGATCACCCCACCTCGATCACGTGGGCGAAGGAGCCCATCACCTTGCCCGCGCGCAGGCCCGTTTCGCCAAGGTCCGCGCCCTCGGCGTCATGGGCGAGGAACAGGGGGTCGCCTCCGGCCCGAACGGTCGAGGCATAGTGGAATTCGTGCCCACGCAGAACCCCGTGCCAGGGCAGGCCGCCCAGCATCGTCAGCGAACGGTAACCCAGATGGCGCTTCGGCGCGGCAAAGCTGGTCTCGAGGTCGAGCAGCCCCAGCATCTGGTGCCGGGTGCCCTCGGCATTGGTCAGGCCCTCACCCAGCGCCATGTAGCCGCCGCATTCGCCATAGATCAACGCGCCGCGCTGGGCCGCCCGCGCCATGCCGCCGCGGAACTGTTCGGCCGCAGCCAGCCGCCCCGCGTGAAGCTCTGGGTAGCCCCCCGGCAGAAAAACCGCATCGGATTCCAGCACCGGTGTCTCGTCTGCCAACGGCGAGAAGAAAGAAATCTCGGCGCCCATGGCGCTCCAGTCGTCCAGCATATGCGCGTATGCAAAGCCGAAGGCCGTGTCCCGGGCGACCGCGACGCGCTGGCCAAGCGGCTCGATATGCGGCGGAGGACCGACCGGCCCATGGAGATTGGCCGCATCGGCAAGGATCGCGTCGATATCGCAGCCTTCTGCAACCCAATCTGCGGCCCGCGCGACAAAGGCGTCCAGGTTGGCCCGCTCACCCGCCTGCACCAGTCCTAGATGGCGCGAGGGCAGGCTCAGATCGTCCCGGCGCGGCAGGGCGCCCAGCACCGGTAGCACGGTCTCGACTGCACCCCTGACCAGGCGCTCGTGCCGGGGAGATCCGATCCGGTTTAGGATCACTCCGGCGATATGGACGTCCTTGCGGAATGCCGCGAGGCCGGCCACCAGCGCCACTGCCCCATGCCCCATGCGCGCGACGTCCACCACCAGGATCACCGGCAGATCCAGCGCCGCCGCCAGTTCGGCGGTCGATCCACGCCCGAGCGGATGCTCCTCGAAGGGAGCACCGTCGAAGAGGCCCATGGCGCCCTCGACGATCAAGTGCGTTCCGGTGTGCCGTGCAGCCCGGGCGCGGAGCTGATCCGGCCCGGCCGACCATGGGTCCAGCGTCACGCAAGGCGCGCCGGTGACGGCTGCGTGGAACGCCGGGTCAATGTAGTCGGGTCCGGATTTGGCCGAGACGACGGAGAGCCCACGATTGCGCAGCGCGGCCAGAAGCCCAAGCGTCACCGTGGTCTTGCCGCTGCCCGAGGCCGGGGCCGAGATCACCAGCCCTCGCATGGGTCAGCCAGCGTCCCGGGAATCGGTTCCCAGCGGATCCGTCTCGCGTGGCGGTGCGCCCGCCATCTGGCCAATCCAATCGAGCGCCCGGCGCATCAGCGCGACGCGCCCGATACAGACGATCGCCGGCGGTTCGAGCCCGCTGGCGGCGAAATCCTCCGCCGCCCGGCCAAGCGTGGTCTCGACCACTTTCTGGCGGGGCAGCGTGGCATCAACGATGATCGCTACCGGTTCTTTAGCGTCCCGGCCCGCGGCCATCAGGCTGGCTGCGATCGACGGCAGGGTCTTAATCGCCATATACCCGATCAGCACGGGCGAAGACCGGGCCAGCGCTTGCCAATCCAGCGCACCGGGCGCCTGACCGGTATGGTCATGGCCGGTGAAGAACGTGACCGCCTGGTTTACATCGCGATGGGTGGCCGGAATGCCCGCATATGCCAGACCGGCCACGCCTGCGGTGATGCCTGGGACGATGCGGATCGGCACGCCCGCCTGGACCAGCGCCTGCGCCTCCTCGCCGCCGCGCCCAAAAATAAAGGGATCGCCGCCCTTGAGCCGCAACACCCGTTTGCCGGCCTGGGCAAGCTCGACCAATCTCAGCGAAATATCGCGCTGTTTCAGGCTGGGCTTGCCGCCGCGCTTGCCCGCGAACTCGATCTCGGCGCCGTTGCGCCGCCAGTCCAGGATCCGCTCATCGACCAGGGCGTCGTAGACAATGATGTCGGCTTGGCCGAGCGCGTTCAGCGCATGCAACGTCATTAGGCCCGGATCTCCCGGCCCCGCGCCCACCAGCCAAACCCACCCGGGCAAAAGCTCGGGCCAATCGCCTTCGGTGGCGGGCAGTTTTGGGGCATCGGTCATGAAATTGATATAGCGGGCCTGGTTGGCAGGGCGAAAGCGGGAAAGCGACGTCCGGCGCGCGATTCTGGCAAATGCACCGGTTGCGTTTAGAATTGGGCGATGAGCGCCGTTGCCCTTCTCATCGTTTCCGGCCCGGTCGGCGTCGGCAAAACGACGGTTGCCGAGGCCGTCGCGGACCGGCTGGCGGGAATCGACATCTGCCATACGTTTGTCGATTTGGACGCATTGTTCCAAACCTATCCGCCACCCGAGGACGACCGTTTCAATCATTGCCTGGCAATGCGCAACCTTGCCGATCTATGGGCGAACTGCGCGGCGGCGGGATCGCGGAACCTGGTGGTGGCATATGTGATCGAGACCGGTGCGGCGTTGACCGATATCGTCGCGGCCGTTCCGGGCGCGCAGCCCTTTATGGTCCACCTGCGGGCAGGCGCCGAGACCCTGCTCGCCCGGGTCCGGCGGCGCGAAATCGGCGCGGTGCGGGATTGGCATGAGGCCCGGGCGCTGGAACTGGCCGAGATCCTTGAGCATGGACCCGAGGCCGATCTTGTGATCGATGCGGATACGCTGACCCCCGATGAGGTCGCCGAACGCATCATCACGCTGGTTGATTGGGCGAAGTGACTGGATCGCAAGCTGGGGCGTGATAGTCTCGGCCGGAAATCGTCTAGGACGGCGCCCATGCTCACGCTCTACTATGCCCCGGATACCTGCGCACTGGCGCCTCATATCGTGCTTGAGGAGGTCGGGGCGGACTACGCGGCCAGGCGGATCGACTTTGGCACCCGCGAGCAGGCGGGCGCGGAATACCTGGGCATCAACCCTAAGGCCCGGGTGCCGTCGCTGGTGACCGACCAGGGCATCCTGACCGAGGTACCGGCGCTGCTGGTCTATCTGGCGCAGACCTATCCGGAGGCCGGGCTTGCCCCCGATGATCCGTTCGCGTTCGCCCGGGTGCAGGAATTCAACGCCTATCTTTGTGCCACGGTCCACGTGGCCCATGCGCACCGTATGCGCGGCCACCGCTGGGCGGATGACGCGGCGGCGCATGAGGCGATGAAGAAGAAGGTGCCGCAATCGGTGACCGACGCGTTTGCACTGATCGAGGATGGGATGCTGCAAGGGCATTGGGTCATGGGCGAAGCCTATACGATCTGCGACCCATATCTCTTTACGCTGGCGCAATGGCTCGAGGCCGATAGCGCCGACCTCGCCCGCCTGCCCCGGGTTCTGGCCCATCGCGACCGCGTGGCGGCGCGGCCCGCCACCCAGCAGGCGATTGCTCAGGAGCTGGAAAGGCTGCCCGCGTGAAAGCCCACGACGTGACGGTCCGACCATGACCGTCGATCCGTCAAAACTGCGCACTGGATGGACCACTGGGGCCTGCGCCACCGCAGCGGCGAAGGCTGCGGTTCGGGCATTGTTGGAGGGCACCTTCCCGGGCCAAGTGACGATTACCTTGCCCAAGGGCGAGACGCCGACTTTCGCGATCGCCGAAACTGCTGCCGGCGAAGGCTGGGCCGAGGTAGCAGTGGTCAAGGATGCGGGCGACGATCCGGACGTGACCCATCTGGCTGTCATCCGTGCACGGGTGGCGAAAGCGCCCGAAGGTTGTGGCATTCGGTTTCACGCAGGGTCAGGCGTCGGGATCGTTACCAAGCCCGGCCTGCCAATTCCGCCGGGCGAGCCAGCGATCAACCCAGTGCCCCGGGAAATGTTGAAAGGCATTCTGAAAGAAGCCTCTGAAAACGCTGGTATTCAAGCAGATTTCGATGTGACAGTATCGGTAGACGGTGGCGCGGAGTTGGCCAAGAAGACCTGGAACCCCCGGCTGGGCATTGAGGGCGGGCTGTCGATTCTGGGTACGACCGGGATCGTGCGGCCGTTCTCATGCTCGGCCTGGATCGCCTCGATCCATCGCGGGATCGACGTGGCGCGGGGGAGCGGGCTGACCCATGTAGTGGGGGCTACCGGATCGACGTCAGAGGCCACCGTGCGCAACCTCTACGACCTGCCTGAGATCGCCTTTCTTGACATGGGGGACTTCGCCGGCGGGATGCTGAAATACCTGCGTCGACACCCGGTCGAACGGCTGACCATCGCCGGCGGCATCGGCAAGCTGACCAAGTTGGCGCAAGGTGCAATGGACTTGCATTCCGGACGCAGCCAGGTTGATTTCGCGAGGCTGGCCCAGATGGCGGCCCAAGTCGGCGCGGACCCCGCGCCGGTCGCCTCAGCCAACACGGCGCTCGAGGCGTTGGAGATTGCGGGCCCGGCGCTTGCGCAGGCGGTAGCCGAAGGCGCGGCTGCGGCGGCCGATGAGGCGCTGCGCGGGGCGCCAATCGCAATCGAGGTCGTCGTCACCGACAGATCAGGAACCATCCACGGGCGACTGGAGTTTCCAACGTGACCGCGCGGGTTCTGTTGCTGGCCGGCACGGCAGAGGCGCGCGCGCTGGCGAAGGCGCTGGACCAGATGCTTGGAATCGAGGTGATCGCCTCGTTGGCCGGTGTCACCCGCGATCCGGCATCGATCGCCGGGCAGCTCCGCGTTGGCGGGTTTGGCGGGCCGTCGGGACTCGAGGCCTATCTGCGCGCCGAGGGGATCACCGCTCTGATCGATGCGGCCCATCCTTTCGCCACTCAGATGACCCGCAACGCCGCCGAGGCATGCAATGTTGCGGATATCCCTCGGCTGCGCCTGACCCGCCAACCGTGGGAGGGCGACTGGCGCGAGGTCGTGGATATCGGCGGCGCCGCCCGCGCCCTGCCCCAGGGCGCGCGAGCGTTCATCACCACCGGACGCAAGGAATTGGGACCCTTCGCCGACCGGACCGATATCACCGGCATCGTGCGTTTCATCGAGCCCGTGACGGAACTGCCGCCGCACCTGACGCAGATCATTGCGCGACCGCCTTTCCCAGTTGCATCCGAATTGACCCTGATGCGCGAGCAGGCGATCACCCATCTGGTCTCCAAGAATGCCGGTGGTGCGGGACGGGCGAAGCTGGACGCGGCGGCGGACCTCGACATCCCGGTGATCATGGTTGCCCGCCCGCCACAGCCGCCCGGGCCAATCGCACGAAGCGTGGACGAGGCGGTCGCCTGGGTCCATGCAACGGTCGCAACCGGTCCATGACGGTGAAACCCGCCCCCGCCAGCGTCCTTTTGCTTGACAGGCCCCGCGCTTTGCCGGAACTGTCATACTTGCATGGTTCCGCGATGTCCGCCCAAGCGGATAGTGGATTAAGAGGGAATGCGGAGAGGGCCGACCCACATCGGGGGCCCGGTGCCGCAGCCGCCCCCGCGACTGTATGCGGTGAGGCTCCCCATCAGGCCACTGGCGAGATTGCCGGGAAGGTCGGGGAGACGGGGCCGAAAGGCCAGAGCCGCGAGCCAGGAGACCTGCCCTGCATGTTTGAAGCCAACCCCGTCGGGTGTGACGGGAAAGGAGAAGAAAGACCATGACCAGCAAGTCCCTGACCCAAACCGGTGCGCGCGCCGATAGCGGCCTGGTCGCGATCCTGTTTGCTGCGATCCTCGGCGCCGGCCTGATATTCGCCGCGGGCTTCGCAAATTCCGCAGCGATGCACAGCGCGGCGCACGATACCCGGCATTCGGTCGGCTTCCCCTGCCACTAAGCCGCTGGCCCTGACATGCTGAAGCCATTGCTGGCCAGCGCTTTGTTCGCTGGCCTGATCGCCGGGCTTTTCGCCGCTGGGCTGCAGCTGGCATTCACGGTACCGCTGATCGCCGAGGCCGAGCTCTATGAATCGGGCGCGGTCACGCACTTTGGCGGGCCGGAAGCGGAATCGGGTGCGGCCACCCATGATCATGGCACCCACGACCACGGAGAGAACGGGCACGCACATGCGGGTGACGGGAACGGCACCGCCCGGCATTTGTTCACGATCCTGAACACGGTCCTGACCACATGCGGGTTCGGTTTGATCCTGGTGGCGGGATTTGCGTTGGCCGAGCGGTGGGGCCTGGCCCGGATCGATTTCAGATCAGGTCTGATATTCGGGCTCGCCGGGTTCGCGGCGACCCAGCTTCTGCCGGCGCTGGGGCTGTCGCCGGAATTGCCGGGCTCCGCCGCCGGGGCGCTTTTCGACAGGCAGGTCTGGTGGCTGGGCACGACCGTGGTAACATTGGGCGGGATCGCGCTGATCGCATTTGGCACTCCGGCGCTGAAAGTAGCCGGGGCGGCGCTGATTGCCGTGCCGCATGTGATCGGCGCGCCGCATCCGGATACCTTTCATGGCGTTGTGCCGCCGGAGCTCTCGGCACTGTTCGCGGCGCGGGTCCTGGTGGTCGGCGCGCTCGGTTGGGCCGTACTCGGCGCGCTTGCGGGGCATTTCTGGTCCCGCGAGACCGCAGCCTGAGCGCGGGGGTGTCGTGGACTTCTGCCAGGCATTCCGTGACCAGCTTGGCGATCTCTTCGCCTGGCGCCGTGACGTACGGCGTTTTCGGCCCGACCCCGTCTCGCCCGATCTGGTCGCTCGGCTGATCGGCCAGACCCGGCTGGCGCCCTCAGTTGGGCTGTCGGAACCATGGCGCTTCGTGATGGTTGAAAGCGTGGGTGCACGTCAGGCGGCGGTCGCGAATTTCGAGACCGCGAACGCTCAGGCGCTGGGCGGTTACACCGGCGAACAGGCACGGCTCTACGCCTCTCTGAAGCTGACCGGTATGCGCGAGGCGCCGGTCCAGATCGCGGTTTTCTGCGCCGAGGAGACCGGCCAGGGATCGGGCCTGGGCGCTGGGACCATGCCCGAGATGCGGCGCTACTCGGTGGTTTGCGCGGTGATGCAGCTCTGGCTTTCGGCGCGGGCCGAGGGGCTGGGTGCGGGCTGGGTCTCGATATTGGATCCCGACCGGTTGGCCCGCGACCTGGATGTGCCCGATACCTGGCGCTTGATCGCTTATCTCTGCCTCGGCTGGCCCGAGGAGGAGCAGGCTGACCCCGAATTGGAACGCGCCGGCTGGGAAGACCGGCGCGGCATCGACAACCGGGTACTGACCCGCTAGGAGCCGTTCATGCCACAAAAGATCCCCGCCACCGTCATCACCGGATTTCTCGGCGCCGGAAAGACAACGCTGATCCGCAATTTGCTGGCCCAGAACGGCGGCAAGCGGATCGCGCTGGTGATCAACGAATTCGGCGACATCGGCGTCGATGGCGAGGTGTTGAAGGGCTGCGGTGACGCGCTTTGCACCGAGGACGATATCATCGAGCTGTCAAATGGCTGCATCTGCTGCACGGTGGCAGACGATTTCGTGCCGACGATGACGCAGCTTCTGGACCGGGACGCGCCGCCCGATCACATCGTGATCGAGACCTCTGGTCTGGCCCTGCCCCAACCGCTTGTGCGCGCCTTCAACTGGCCCGAGATCCGGACGCGAGTGACCGTGGACGGCGTGATCACCGTTGTCGATGGTCCGGCGACCCGGGACGGCCGGTTTGCGCACGACGAAGGCGCCGTCGCGGCCCAGCGCGAAGCCGATTACAGCATTGATCACGAGACGCCCCTGTCGGAGCTTTTCGAGGACCAACTCGCCTGTGCCGACATGGTGGTGGTCACGAAAACCGACCAGATGTCGGGGCCGGAGGTCGAGGATGTGCTGGGGGGTCTGGGCGGCCAGACACGGGATGGAGTGCACTTCTTGCGCTCAGATAGCGGAGGCCTAGAGGCCGGAGTGCTGCTGGGACTGGGGTTGGCTGCCGAGGACGATCTCGAGGGCCGGCACGAGGTCCATCATCACCATCATCACAATGATGAAGAAGACGACCATGACCACGAGCACGAGCACGGCCATGACGAGTTCGATACGTTTGCACTGACGCTCGGCGAAGTTGCGGATGCAAATGGATTTGCAGAGCGGCTGGCCGCGATCATCCGGGAATACGACATCCTGCGGCTGAAGGGTTTCGTGGCGGTCGCGGGCAAGCCGATGCGCCTTGTCGTCCAAGCGGTGGGGCCCCGAATCGACACCTATTTCGACCGCCCCTTCGGCGGCGAGCCTCGCGCCACGCGCCTGGTCGTCATTGGTGAAGCCGGCCTGAATCGTCTTGCGATCGAAAAGGCCATCGGAGCTTGCGCGAGATGACGGATGCGCCCGTTATAGAGCCGGGCGATCCAGACGAGGCGCGCCACCTGCTGGAAGCCAGCCACGCTATGATGCTGGAATTGTTTGACGCAGACGCGAACCATTTTCTGAGCCTTGATGCCCTGCGGCAGCCGGATATTCGCTTCTTCGTCGCGCGGCTCGACGCCCGGATCACGGGTTGTGGCGCACTGGCGCTGCGCGATGGCTATGGCGAGGTCAAATCCGTGTTCGTGGATCCCGAGATTCGCCGGGCCGGGGTCGCCGGGCGGCTGATGGAGCGTCTGGAACTGGAGGCGCGGGCATTTGGCCTGCCGTTCTTGAGGCTTGAAACAGGTGACCTGCTCGACGCCGCTCATGCACTCTACCGCCGGCATGGCTTCGAGGTCTGCGGTCCGTTCGGCGACTATGCTGCGCACCCGCAGAGCGTCTTCATGGAAAAACGGCTGGGGTGATGCACCTTCTACTGGCGCAACCCGGTGAGGTGACCGACGGCTCGGAGGCCGTCGACCTGGGCCAGGACGCAGCCGAGTTGGTCGTTATCTCGGCGGCAGATACGGAACTGGCGGCCTTGGCCGAGGCGCGTGCGGCGCTGGGCGGGAAGGCGCCCGAGTTGCGGCTTGCCTCGCTCATGCACCTGACCCATCCGATGTCGGTTGACCTCTACCTCGACAAAACCGCTTCGAAGGCGCGGCTGGTCGTCGCCCGCGTCCTGGGCGGTGAGGGTTATTGGGCCTATGGATTGGAACAATTCTCTGCGCGGCTCGACGATGCGGGCGTAGCCTTCGCCGCCCTGCCCGGCGACGACAAAGAGGATGCGGCGCTGCGGCGGGTCTCGACGGTCGAGGCCGCGCATTACGACGCGCTGTGGGCATATCTGGTCGAGGGCGGGCCGGAGAATGCGGGCAACTTCCTGCGCTATTGCCGCTCGGTGCTGTGCGCGGATCCGGCGCCACCCCCGGCCCGGCCGCTGTTGCGCGCAGGCGTCTATTGGCCCGGGGCCGGGATTGCCGATCTCAACGCAGCGTGCTCGAATTGGCGCGACGCCGATGCTCCGGTGGTCCCAATCGTCTTCTACCGGGCGCTTGTGCAGGGGGCCGGGCTTCATCCGATCAACCGTCTGGTCCGTGCCCTGATCGGCGAGGGGCTAAACCCGCTACCGATCTTCGTTGCCTCCCTCAAAGACCCGGTTTCGGCGGCAACTCTGGCAACACTCTTCGCCGAGACGCCACCGGCGGCAATCCTGAACGCCACCTCGTTCGCGGTCTCCTCGCCGCAATCCCCCAAACATGCCCCAACGCCGCTAGACGCACCGGGAGTGCCGGTCTTGCAGGCGGTTTTTGCCGGCGGCACCGAGACCGCCTGGGAGCAGGGGCTGGGCGGCCTCTCGGCCCGCGACATCGCCATGAACGTGGCGCTGCCCGAGGTCGATGGCCGCATCCTGACCCGCGCCGTCAGCTTCAAAGGCGAGGCCTATTTCGACGAGGCCACGCAATGCCGGATCGCCACCTACCAAGCTCGGGGAGACCGTATTCAGTTCACAGCCAAGCTCGCCGGCGCCTGGGCGCGGCTAGGGCGGAAGCCGGTGGCCGAAAAGAAGGTCGCCATCGTGCTGGCGAACTACCCGAACAAGGATGGACGTCTGGCCAATGGCGTCGGCCTCGACACGCCCGAGAGCGTCGTTGGTATGATTTCCAGCATGAGGGAATCTGGCTATCACGTTCACAAAGAACCTGAATCGAACGCTGACCTGATGAAACGCATCCAGGCCGGGCCAACCAATTGGCTGCCCGACCGTCCCCGGCGCGAGGGCGGCGAGACCCTGTCGCTGGCCGATTACCAGATATTTTATGGCAACCTACCCTGGGAGGTCCGCCGCCAGGTCGAGGAACGCTGGGGGCCGCCCGAGGCAGACCCGTTCTTCATCAAGGGCGAGGTCGATTGCGGCCGCTTTGCCCTTTCGATCCTGACGTTCGGCAATGTGGTCGTCGGTATCCAGCCCGCGCGTGGCTACAACGTGGACCCGAAGGAAACCTACCACGCGCCTGACCTGGTGCCGCCACACAACTACCTCGCCTTCTATGCTTGGCTGCGACACCAGTTCCGCGCCGATGCGGTGATTCATTTTGGCAAGCACGGAAATCTGGAATGGCTGCCGGGCAAGGCCGTGGCGCTTTCCGAGGAATGCTTTCCCGAGGCAGTGCTAGGGCCCCTGCCCCATCTCTATCCCTTCATCGTCAATGACCCGGGCGAAGGCACTCAGGCCAAGCGGCGGACCGCGGCGGTGATCCTCGACCACCTGACCCCGCCGCTGACCCGCGCCGAGACCTACGGGCCGCTGAAGGACCTAGAGGCGCTGGTCGACGAGTACTACGAGGCCTCGGGCGTCGACCCGCGCCGCCTGACCCATCTGCGTAAGGAAATCCGCGCCCTGGTCTCGGCTGAACGTCTGGATTTGGATGCGGGGATCACGCCGGAGATGGACGAGGACTCGGCACTGGCGCAGCTCGACACCTATCTATGCGAGTTGAAGGAAAGCCAGATCCGCGATGGCCTCCACATCTACGGCGCGGCGCCCGTGGACAAGTTGGAGCGGGACCTGGCGATTGCACTGGTGCGTGTTCCCCGCGGAGACGGAACCAAGGGCGATGCCTCGCTGATCCGGGCGCTGGCGCGGGACTGCGCGATCGATCCAGAGGAATTCGATCCGCTCGACTGCGATCTTGGTGCCCCTTACGACGGCCCGCGCCACAAGTTCCTGTGGGCTGCGGGCAGCGTCACCGAAACTTGGCGCACCAATGGCGACACGGTCGAGCGGCTGGAGAAGCTGGCCCAGCTCGCCCTTCACTGGCCCGAGACGCCGAAGCATTTCGGTCATACCGGCCTGGTGCTGGAGGCGGTCCATGGTGAGATATTGCCGGCGATCAGATCCTGCGGCCCTGCTGAGCGGGATGCCCTGCTGGCGGGGCTGGAGAGCAGGTTTATCGCCCCAGGTCCTTCCGGCGCGCCGACGCGCGGCCGTCCGGACGTGCTGCCGACGGGGCGCAACTTCTTTTCGGTCGACAGCCGCGCGGTGCCGACGCCCACGGCCTGGACGCTGGGCTGGCACTCGGCCAGTCTGCTGGTCGAGCGCTATCTGCAGGATCACGGCGATTGGCCCAAGGCGATGGTACTGACCGCCTGGGGCACGTCCAACATGCGCACCGGCGGCGACGACATCGCGCAAGGCCTGGCGCTGATGGGGGCCAAACCGACCTGGGACCAGGCCAGCCGCCGGGTGACCGGGTTCGAGATCCTGCCGCTCGAACATCTGGACCGGCCGAGGGTCGACGTGACCTTGCGCATATCGGGCTTCTTCCGCGACGCGTTTCCAGCGCAGATCGCGCTTTTCGATTCGGCAGCTCGTGCGGTGATGGCGCTGGACGAGCCGGCGGACCGGAACCCGCTGGCCGCGCGGTTCAAGGCCGAACAAGCGCGTCTCGAATCCGAGGGCGCGGATCAGGCGGACGCGGCGAAGCGTGCCGGGTTCCGGGTCTTCGGCTCGAAGCCCGGCGCCTATGGCGCGGGCCTGCAGGCGCTGATCGACGAGCGGCTTTGGGACAAGCGCGCCGATTTGGCAGAGAGCTACCTGGAATGGGGCGGCTATGCCTATGGCAAGGGCGCCGAGGGTGACCGGGAGCGTGGGCTATTGGAGACCCGTCTGACCCAGGTCGAGGCGGCGGTCCAGAACCAGGACAACCGCGAGCACGATCTGCTGGACTCGGACGATTACTATCAGTTCGAGGGCGGCGCGGCGGCGGCGATCGAACACCTGCAAGGCGCCGCGCGGCCGATCTACCACAACGACCATTCGCGGCCCGAGCGACCGGTGATCCGCACGCTGGACGAGGAGATCGGCCGTGTCGTCCGCTCCCGCGTCGTCAACCCAAAATGGCTGAACGGTGTCATGCGCCATGGCTACAAGGGCGCCTTCGAGATCGCGGCGACAGTGGACTACCTCTTCGCCTTCGCCGCCACGACCCATGCGGTCAAAAGCCACCATTTCGACCTGGTTCACCAGGCGGTGCTGGAGGACGAGACGGTGCGCGACTTCATTGCCGGGGCCAATCCGTCAGCGCTCCGCGAAATCGCCCAGCGTTTACTGGAGGCGGAGCAGCGCGGCCTCTGGAAACCGCGCTCGAACAGCGCCCGGGCCATGCTGGAAGGGCTGCTTTGAGGCGCGCGGGCGCTGATTGACTTGGGTTGGCCCTGGCGGGATACTCGCTACGTGGGGCCGGGAAGTTGACCAATGCTCGATGTTCGTGAGCTGGATCGCCATGACGACGGCACGCTTTTTGCATCGGCGGATCTGGCGAAAGACGTCTTTCCCGGGCTCGATGACGGTCTTATCAACCATGTCCAGGCCGACTCTCCCGAAGGCTCGATCCTACTCGGCATGTTTGACGGCGATCGGGTCGTCGGCATTGGCAGGTTTCTGAGGCACGGGGTCTGCCGCAACGGTGAGACCGCCTGGGCGCACCAGATCCGGATGATCGAGATAGACCGCGACCATCGGGATCCAGGGCTGTTTTCGCAATGCATCGACTGGGCGGTCGAAACGCTCAAAACGCGCGGGTCGGCGTTCCGCTTCGCCCATCCGAAAGCGGCTGATCAGCCATTCTATACTGAAAGCGGGGGGTTTTCGCTGACGCCGCTTGTGGCCGTGGACATTCCGACGCCGATGATCCGGTACCTTTCGGGCCTTTATATCGACGCTGCCGCACATTGCGACGGCCAGGCGGCGGCCCGGAACCTGATCAGCTTCGACGCATACGAAACCGCGGACTGGATCGAGACCAGGCACGGCGGCGGCGTGCGCGGCTATGAACACTATACGAACTTCATCTTTGGCTGGGCCGAGGCGCGCAAGGTGCTGGGCGCGACGCTTCGGGTATTCTCGGTTAAGGGCTATGAGATCAATAAGCCGCCGCTGCTCGGTGATCTGCTGGCCAGGATCGCGACCGAGGAGCGGGCTCACCTGGTGCGTTTCGTCGTGCAGCGGAACAGCCCGCTGGCAAAGGCGGCTCGGTTCCGCCGCGCCGTCGATAACCCGCCGCTGATTGCCCGTCCCTTGAATTGGGCCCTCGAAGACTGCGTGTTGGAAGCCTGGACGGGGCTGAGCGATGTCCATTAGGCAACGCATTTCGCAATGCGCCGACTTTGTCGCCTATGCCGGGCTGGGCCTCGGCGCCAATCGGGACAGGGTCGCGTTCCTCCCGGTGCTGCATGTGGAACAGTTGGACGTGGCGGCGCATTTCGAGGGGCTGATCCGCTATTGCGACGGCTACCGCCGGATCACTGGCAAGCGTCCGGTAGCCACGGTTTTGACCCCACTCTCGCCAATGCTGAAGCAGCGACTGTCGAAGGCCGGCGCTAGCGCCGATATCTATGCTGAGCGCATCGCCCGGTTGGGCGAAAGCGCGATCATCGGGCTGCATGGCCATTTCATTCGAGTCGGCCGGGGCGGCGCGCTGCGCCCGATGCATGACTCGTTCTTCGATGTATCCGTGATCCGGGCGCAGATACGGGCCGAGACCAATTGGCTGGTCGAGCGCGGCCTGATGAACCAGAACCGGAAGGTCTATTCGGCCGGTTGGTGGTTCATGAACGATGCCATCCAGGGGATCCTCGAGGATGAAGGCTACAGCCATGACTATTCGATCTCGGCCAGCCGCTATTGCCACAGCCAGGCGGCCTGGTCCGAACGCAACCGGCGGGGATCGCTGGGGCATGTCATGCGTGCTGGTGGATCCCGGGTTCTCGTCCGGGTGACAGCGCTCTGCTCAGCCTCGGTACCCGGCCGTTCGCGGGCGGCCTTCAGGCGCCTTGGCGTTTGACCCGGCCCTGCGACAGCACCGCTGGCAGGACGGTACTTACCTGACCTTCTACGGTCATGACTATGATCTGGCCGCCGATGAGGGAACCGAGGCGGTGCGGCTGTTGGCGAAGCGCGGCTACGACTTCTTCGAGCCTGCCGATCTCGAAGTGCGCGCCGAATAGCGGCCTGGCGGGATGACGGCGATGGACGAGAGCGGGACGCAGACCGGATCATTCCCGATTTTCCGCGCACGCCATGACTATGCGCACTGGGACGCCGTGCTGGCACTGATCCTCGACGCCTTCGCCGATATGGAAGGGCGGATTGACCCGCCGTCCTCGGCGCATCGGATGACGGTCGAGATGATGGCAGCACAGGCCGCTTCTGGCATGGTCTGGGTGATCGAGGACTGCGGGCGGCCCATCGCCTGCGCCTTTGCACAGGCCTCCGGCGATGCGCTTTATCTGGGCAAGATCGCCGTGGCCGAGCGCTTTCGAGGGCGGGGTTTTCACGGCGGTTGGTCGAGACGGCGGCGCGGGAGGCCCAATCCAAGGGCCTTGCCTGGCTGGAACTGGAATCCCGGATCGAACTTGCCGAAAATCACGCGGCCTTCGGCGCGATGGGCTTCGTCAAGACTGGCGAAACTGCGCACCCCGGCTATGATCGGCCGACCAGTATCACCATGCGCCGTCCGATCGGGCGCCACGCCGGAGTTGCCCCATGACCGACAAGCCCGAAATCGACCAAAAGCCCGACCAAGATGCCCGTCACGCCGCGAAGATGGCCAAAAAGAAGGTCGCACGCGACAAGATCATGGCTGGCAAGACCGACGAGAAGGGCCTGATCATCGTCCATACCGGCAAAGGCAAAGGTAAATCGACCGCGGCCTTCGGAATGATCTTCCGCTGCATCGCCCACGAGATGCCCTGCGCCGTCGTGCAGTTCATCAAGGGCGGCATGTCGACCGGCGAGCGCGATTTGATCATCCGATCCTACGGCGACATCTGCCAGTTCCACACCATGGGCGAGGGCTTCACATGGGAGACCCAGGACCGCTCGCGCGACATCGAAATGGCTGGTGCGGCCTGGGAGAAGGCGAAGGAGCTGATCAGGGATCCGGCCAACCGCATGGTCCTGCTCGACGAAATCAACATCGCGCTGCGCTATGACTATATCGACATCGCCGAGGTGGTGGAATTCCTGAAGGCGGAGAAACCCGAGATGACCCATGTTGTCTGCACCGGCCGCAACGCCAAGGACGAGCTGATTGAGATCGCTGATCTGGTGACCGAAATGGAACTGGTCAAGCACCCCTTCCGCGGCGGCATCAAGGCGCAGATCGGGGTGGAGTTCTAGAGCGCAGGATCACCGCTCCAGCGGCAGCGCCCTTTCCACCAGCCTCACGAACCACGAGGCGCCGATCGGGGTGGCGTCGTCGTTGTAGTTGAATTCCGGGTTGTGGCACTGCGCGCCCGGGCCGGTGCCCATCATGATGTACGCACCGGGGCGCTCTTCCAGCATGTAGGAGAAATCCTCCGAACCGAGTTCCGGGTCGCAGGCTGAATTGACGCGCTCGGCGCCGACAACCTCCTGGGCCACCTCCGCCGCGAAGGCGGTCTCGGCCGGGTCGTTCATCGTCACCGGATAGCCCCGTTCATAGGCGACTTTGGCCTGGCAGCGATGGGCGGCGGCGCAAGCGTCGGCGGCCTCACGGATATCGCGCTCAATCCACTCGCGCACCTCCGGGTCGAGGCTGCGCACCGTTCCGGCAAGCATCACCTCTTCCGGGATTACATTGGTCACCTCGCCCGCGCGCAGCATGGTCAGAGACACCACAGCCGAGGCCAAGGGGCTGAGGCGGCGCGCCGGGATTGCCTGCAGCGTCTGGCCCAACTGCAACAGCGCCGGCACCGGATCGACCGCCATATGCGGCATGGCCGCATGACCGCCCTGGCCCTTGATCGTCACCCGGAACTCGTCCGCTGCGGCCAGCATCGGGCCTGGCCGCACATGGATGCGTCCGAAGCCTATATCGGGGGCGTTGTGGATGCCGAAAACCTTCGCAATGCCGAAGCGGTCCATCATGCCCTCGTCGCACATGACCTTGCCGCCACCCGACATTTCCTCCGACGGCTGGAAAATCAGCGCCGCGGTGCCAACAAAGTTCCGGGTCTCAGCCAGATAGCGCGCGGCACCCAGCAGAATGGTCGTATGCCCGTCATGGCCGCAGGCATGCATCCGGCCCGGATATTTCGAGGCATAGTCGACGCCCGTCGCCTCCTCGATCGGCAATGCATCCATGTCGGCTCGCAGGCCGATCGCCGGGCCCTCGCCCTGCCCCCGGATCAGCGCGACGATGCCGGTCTTGGCAATGCCGGTATGGATCTCGTCGACCCCGATCTCCTTCAGCCGCGCCTCGACGAAGGCCGCGGTTTCGTGAAGGTCGAAATCGAGTTCCGGAATTGTGTGCAGGTGCCTGCGCCAGGCCCGAAGCTCGGGCTCGAACTCGGCGATGCGGTTGATAACGGGCATTTGGCGCGCCTCCCGACGCAGTTTGGCCTACGCGGCCTTCTCGCGCCTGAGCCGCTCCATCTCGTCCGAGACCAGGCGCTCGTGATGCTCCTCGCCCGGCCGCGCCCGGGAGAGATCAATCTCGGGCGCCATCGGCCCCTCGGTCGCCAGGCCCTTCATCGCCAGACGCAGCATCTTAAGCGGGTTGCCGAGGGCGATATTCGCAGCCGTCGGCTCGTAGCCGCAATGGGCCATGCAATCCGAGCACTTCTCGTAGGCGCCGGTGCCGTACCGTTCCCACTCGGTGGTCTCCATCAATTCGGCATAGGTCTTCGCATAGCCCTCGCCCAACAGATAGCAGGGCTTCTGCCAGCCGAAGACATTGCGGGTCGGCATGCCCCAAGGGGTGCACAGCATCTCCTGATTGCCCAATAGGAAGTCGAGAAAGACCGGCGAATGCGAGAGATTCCACTTCCGGGATCCCTCGGTTCTTTTGCGCTCCTTGCCGATGCGCCAGACGTCGCGGAAGAACTCCTTGGTGCGGCGGCGGTTCAGGAAATGGGCTTGGTCCGGCGCACGCTCGTACGCAAATCCCGGCGAGATCGAGATCCCGACGCCAAGATCGGTGGCGAAATCGAGGAAGTCCGCCAGTTCTCCGGCCGGATAGCCGTCAAATACCGTGGCATTCACATTGACCTTGAAGCCGCGGTCCTGCGCGGCCTTGATCGCGGCCACCGCCTTCTCGAAGACCCCGTCCTGGCAGACCGCCTTGTCGTGATGGGGCTTCAACCCATCCAGATGGACCGAAAAGAAGAGGTAGGGCGACGGCTCGAAGAGATCGAGCTTCTTTTCCAGAAGCAGTGCGTTGGTGCAGAGCGAGACGTAGAACTTGCGCTCGACCAGCCCGCGCACGATCTCACCGATCTCCTTGTGGATCAGCGGCTCGCCGCCCGGGATTGCGACCATCGGCGCGCCGCATTCCTCGGCCGCCTGCCAGCATTCCTGCGGGGTTAACCGGCGGTTCAGAATCGGTGCCGGATAGTCGATCTTGCCGCAACCGGCGCAGGCCAGGTTACAGCGGAACAGGGGTTCCAGCATCAGGACCAGCGGATAGCGCTTGCGCCTGGCCAGCTTTTGCTTCGCGATATAGCCAGCGACGCGCATCTGCTGGCGGAAAGGGACACCCATTCAATCTATCCAATACTGGCCAATCGGTGGCGATATTCCCCGACCCGGGGCGAGCATTCAAGGCGTTACATAGACTTCTCGCGCATGAAGGCCAACAGACGTTCCGCACCGCCCTTGTCCAAAAGACCTCCGAATTCGTCGCGTTTGAGCACCAGGAACGAGATGCCGCCGACCATAACGTCGATCACCAGCGGCCCACGCTCGGCGAAATCGCGCACCCGGTATTCGACCGGCAAGGGGTCGCCGTTCGCGCGCGGGATCGCGGCCGAGACCATCACGTCGCGGCGCACTTTGCGCGTGCCGTTGATCTGGGGCCGCTCCCCCAGACCCTTGCCAAATTGGTCGGCATAGAGCTGGGCCAGAAAGCCCGGCAGGAGAGCGCGGAAAGCGGCAAGATCCTCGGGGGGCAGATCCCGGTCGCCGACCAGGAACCGCTCCCAGATGTCAAAGGCAAAGGCCTGCGAGACCGCGGCCTTCAGCGCCTCGGACCGTGCCATGTCATCCGCCAGACCGGAGTCGGTCATGGCGACATGGGCGTCACCGACCAGGGTCTGCGCAACAACCTTTGCCGCACCTTCCGGGTCTTCCACGGCGGCGGCTGAATGCGGCACCGCGGGGGTCAGCGCCAGGAGAGCGGCGAGCAAGAATCCAGATATGCGCACAGGGAAGGCTCCGTTTCACGGTCGGACCGGTAATACGCGGACAATGTAGACCTCCGTCGCGGCGATATCACCGTCAGCGCTCACGTTTTTGCGCCAGCCGGACCAGGGCCGGGGTCAACGCGAAGATCACCGCCACCGAAAGGGCAAGCGCGATCGCGAGCAGAACGCCCATGCTGGCGGTGCCGCGATGTGCCGAGAGACCAAGCGTGCCGAACGCGGCGATCGTCGTCAGCGCGCTGAACAGGACCGCGCGCGGGGTCGATGTGCTGAAAACCTGGCCTTGGGTCCGCGCCGCGCGCAGCGATAGGTGAACCCCGCTATCGATGCCGATCCCGATCATCAGCGGCACGACAATCACGTTTGCATAGTTGAACGACAGCCCGGCCAGCACCGCCGTGCCCATTGTCGCCGCACCGGCGAGAATGAGGGGCACCAGGATCGCCGCGGTGCGCCAGAGGTCACGCAGTGTCAACCAAGCGAGTAAGGTGCAGCCCGCCAAGGCAAGCACCGCAGCCTCCAGGATCGCGCGCGCAACGGCTCCGGAAGCACCAGCGATCTGGTCCGGCGGGCCGGCAGCATCCGGAACTGCCGCCGCGACGTCCGCCGTGAACCGCGCAAGAATTGCAGGATCGCGCAAATCGCCCTTCGGCGCGATCTCGACCCGGTATGTGCCGTCGGGCGCGAGATAGAGGCGGCGCAGCGGCTGGGGCAGGTCAGCGGCCGTGACGGGTCCGGCCTCAAGTTGCGACGCCAGGCGGTCGATCAGTGCCGGAAAGTAGAGGAATACCTGCTCGGTCAAACGGCGGTTGGCATCACCGTCGCGGCGCCTGGCAAATGCGGTCAACTCGTCCGCTAAGGCGGATGCGGCCGGATTGCCGAGTTTTTCCAGCCGCCGGGCGAGCACCTCGGGATCGGCCTCCGCTTCGACGAAAGCCGTCGGCGTGCCCTCGATCGCGTGCAGCAGCGACGGGTAGGCGAGGTCGATCAGGTCCAGTTTGGCGGTTTGGTCGGCCGGTATCAGATCACCGAGCCAGGTAGCGCGGTCGACCGTCCCCAGCATCCCGATCCGCTCGGCGGCAGTCTTTGCCGCCTGCGCGTCGGGCGCAAGCAGGCTCAGCCTCAGCGGTGCCCTGTCGGGATCGGCAGCCAGGCGGTCATAGGCCTCGACCGAGGGCGCCCGGGGATCGCGGAGGTTCATCTGATCGGCATCGAACCGCGCGAACGGGGCGAGCAGCGCCACCGCGAACGCGGCGGCTATCACGACCCAGCCGAGCCACCGCCGGGTTAATTCGCCAGGTGTCGGCAAGTCGCGCGGGCGCGTGGCAGGGGCCGCGCCCGGCCATACCATAACCAGAGCCGGGATCAGGGTCATCGTCACGGCGAGCGCGATCAGCACCCCAGCCCCCCCGATCAATCCCAGTTGCGCCATCCCGGCGAAATCCGTGGTCGCGAAGGCGAGAAACGCGAGCGCCGTTGTGGCCGCGCTCAAGACCATCGCGGTCCCGATCGAACGCGCGGTGGCGCAGAGCGCCGCTTTCCGATCGGCATGATCGGGGTTCTGTTCATCCAGATGCGCTAGAAAGTGAATCGCGAAATCGATCCCCAATCCAACCATCAGCACCACGAAGGCAATTGAGATCAGGTTCAGCACGCCCACCACCAGCCCCGCGAATCCGGCGGTTGCGATCAGCGTGACGGCCAGCGCTCCCATGGCGACGGCCATCCGCGTCACCGAACCGAGCGCCAATCGCAACAGGAGCGCGACAAGCGCGAGTGACAGCGCAAGCGAGAGCTTGATTCCGCTGCGCACGCTCTGCAACTCCTCGCCACGAAGGACCGGATCGCCTGTAACGCCGATCGTGACCTTTTCGCGGAGCGAAGGGGCGAGCGCGTCGATAGCCGCGCGCACCTCGGCCACTGCCGCCTTGGCCGGGCTCAGCGCCTGAAAATCCAGCCGCGGACCGGCGGAGAGGATGCGCAGGACCCGCGCGCCGTCGCCGCCCCCGACCGCCGACTGCCAATTGAAAGGCCGTGGCTCGCCCACTCTGTCGCCAGCAAAGACCGCTGCCGCTTCGGCATAGAAGGGCGCCAGCGCCGCGAGATCAGCGCCGGAGGCTTCCGCCAACGCCGTCGCCTCGGAAAGCGCGGCCAGGAATCCTTCCACCGACTGCTCGGTCCGTAGTCGCGCCATCAGATTTGCCGATTTGCTCAGCCGCGTCAGTTGGTCATCCAAATCGTCAAGGTTGAGGAAAAGCAGTCCGTGGCTGACAAGCCAGGGATCGGCAGCCGGCGCAAAAACCCAATCGACGGCTTCTCCGTCGGCCAAGCGCGCGGCAATCGCGGCGAGGACAGGATCAGTTGTGTCCGCGCTGTCGCCCTCGACAATGACGACGATTTGATTCTTCAATTCTGGGAATGCCGCATTCAGTGCCCGGGCGCGCTCCTGAAATGGCAGATCAGGCGCCAGCATCCTGCTCGAATCGGTGTCGACGCTCAACCGTGTGGCTGCGGCCAGACTGCCCAGCACAACCAGGGCGATCAGAAGCAGCACCAGAACTGGCCGGCTGGCCACTCCGGCAACCCATCTGGCGGCCCAATCAGATGTAGTAAAATCGGAAGTTTCGCGCCCAAGCTGTTGCAAAACATCCTCCATTTCGATTCATTATTGCCCGAATTCGGGAAATCACCACCCAGCGGGTTGAGGCCCACCTGCGGCGACGCTAGGGTGACTGTCGATCCGCCATAAGTGCATGGGCGCTTAGCCTGCGGCAATAGACTGGGTGCTGCGCCAGACGTGCCATGCGATTGACTTGGTCGGACACCGGTTGGTTTGGGAGTCACCGGATGAAATTGGGTCTCGGGATCCGCAAGATTGCGGCAATGGGTTTGGTTGTCCTGGCGAGCGCCTGCGCGACCGCGGAGCCGGGGGCTGACTTGGCGGCCACCGACCGGACGCCAGGGTTCAACCAGGCAATGCTGGACGTCAATATCGCACTCGACCGGAACCTCTTGCGCCCGGCGGCTCAGGGCTACGACGCCGTCACTCCAACCACGATCAAGCATTTGCTGGGCAATGGTTTCAGCCACCTGGAACTGCCGGGGGATTTCATCAACCACCTGTTGCAGGGTGAGATCGATCCCGCATTGGCGATGCTGGGCCGGTTCACATTGAATACGGTGCTGGGCGCGGGCGGCCTCTTGGATCCAGCGACCGAATTCGGCCTTCCGAAGCAGGAGACCGATTTCGGAGTTACGCTCGGCAAGAGCGGCGTCGAGGAGGGCAACTACTTCGTCCTGCCTATTGTCGGACCAACCACGACCCGGGATGCGGTGGGCGGCATCGTCGACTTCGCGCTGAGCCCGACCACCTATATTGGGTTCGTTAAGCCAGGGATTTCGCCCGAGGCCGGTCTGTCGATCGCCGCCGGCGATGCGGTCCACAACCGCGATGCCCGGGGCGAGATCATCGACCAGATCCTCTACGAGAGCGCCGATCCTTACATCTCGCTGCGCTCGGTCTACCTGCAGCGGCGGCGCGCCCTGGTCGCCGGCGATGAAGCGGGAACCGAGACTTTGCCGGACATCTTCGAGAACACAAACAACTAAAACCAAAAACAACTGAGACGGAGTCCCTGGGGGGAAATGGCGGAAGAAGTCCCGGGTTTTGCCGACGCGCTAAGGCGCGCGGCGGCGCACACCGAATCCATGCTCGATACTTGCCTGCCGGAGGCAGACGGACCCGCCGGCCAGGCTGACCTGGCGGCCGCAATGCGCTATGCGGTTCTGAACGGCGGCAAGAGGCTGCGGGCGTTCCTGGCGATCGAGACTGCATCGCTCTTCGGTTCGGAAGGATCAGGGGCGGAACGTGTCGCTGCGGCGGTCGAGTGCCTGCACGCCTATAGCCTGGTCCATGACGACATGCCCTGCATGGACGATGACGACCTGCGCCGTGGCAAGCCGACCGTTCACAAGAAATGGGACGAGGCCACTGCGGTCCTGGCGGGAGACGGCCTGCAAACGCTGGCCTTCGAGATCCTCGCCGATCCCGCGACCCATGCCAGCGCTGCCGTGCGCGCGGCCCTGGTCCTGCAACTGGCCCAAGCTTCAGGATACGCGGGCATGGTTGGAGGTCAAGCGATCGACCTGGCTGCTGAAAGTTCCTCGCAGCTGCTGACCGGGGATGAGGTCAAGCGCCTGCAGGCGTTGAAGACCGGCGCCTTGATCGAGTTCTCGGCCGTGTCCGGTGCCGTCCTGGCCGGAGCCGCCGACGAGGATATCGGCCGCATCCGCGCCTATTCGAGGGCTCTGGGCGAGGCATTTCAGATCGCTGATGACCTGCTCGACGTGACCGGCACCGAGGCGGAAGTCGGCAAGCGGGTCGGCAAGGACGCAGGCGCCGGCAAGGCAACATTTGTCGACATCCTCGGCGTCGAAGGTGCCCGCGATCGGGCCGAGGCGCTCGTCGCCGAAGCAGCGGAGAATCTTTCACCCTACGGTTCGGCCGCCGAATGCCTGGTCGAGGCCGCGCGTTTCGTTGTCGACCGCCGCTCCTGACATCGCGCGAAACCCGCCTATCATATTACGGGCGACCGATCGGAGGCCCGCTATGATTCGCGCGATCCTGATACCCACCCTCACCGCCCTGCCCCTCGCCATGACGGCCATCGCCGGCAGCACTCAGTCACCCGGCCCCTTCGCCGCCTTCGACGCGGCTTCAGACGCCGTGCTCGGCAATCCCCACGGGTTGGCTTTTGGACCGGACGGTCTGCTCTACGTTTCGGATGTGGACAACAACCGGGTCGCGGTCATGGACGCGGACTCTCTGGAGGTCGTGCGCGAGATTGGGCGCGGGGAATTGAGCGCACCGCATGACGTGGATTTCAACGCCGAGGGCCGCTTGCTGGTCGCCGATACCGGCAATGACCGGATCGCGGTTTTCACGGACGGCCAGTTTACCGGCTCGGTCGCGGACGGGCTCGCGCGGACTGAGGGCGTCGCGGTCCATCCGAACGGGAAACTCTATGCCAGTTCCGCCTGGGCGGGCTCCGTGATCGCATTCCAAGACGGCGAAGCGGTCGCCGGCGCGCGCGGCATGTCGGCGCCGCATGATGTCGCGGTCGATCAGGACGGCGATTTGTGGGTCGCCGATTCCAACAACGACCGGCTGATAAAATTCGATCCGGACCTGAACGTGCTTCAGATGCTTGATGATCCGAGCTACGGCTGGTCCGGCCCGCGCTATCTGAACCTGGACGGCCGGGGCAACCTGATCGTCGCCGACAAGTACAGCCACCAGGTCAAGAAACTGGCGTCTGACGGACGGCTGATCGGGGTGATTGGCGATACGGCGGGCGAAGGCCCCGGAAAGTTTCGCACGCCCGAGGGCGTTGCGATCAGGGGCGACGTGCTGTTCTTCTCGGACAGCGGAAACAATCGCATCGTGCGCTATCGGGTGGTCATCAATTGACGAAGCGATGGAGATGGCTGCCTGCAACGCGGCACCCTGGGAATGGCTGCTCCGCAGGACAATGCGGACCTACCCGACCTAGCGCAATTGAGGGCAGTGCACGACCGCGGGTGTGCGCAGCGGCATTGGAGCTTTGTCACTTTATCGTGCCAGATTTCCTTCGAAACGAGCGAGTTGAGAGGTCGCAATAGCGCACGCCCGGGGGGCGGTCGTGCGCTGCCCGGCGGCGCTACGCGCCTTGAATCCGGGCAAGGTAAGCAGAGTGGAGCGTCCTCAATGGGTCCAAAGCCGCCTTTAGCAAACTGAGTGGAACTACCCCATTCCAGTCATCTAATTCGTACGCCCAACTAAAACTGGCCCCGGCAAACCGAGGCCAGTTGTCTTTCTCCGGTCTGGTCACTTCGGCAGGTCGCCCTCGACGCCTTCAACGAACCAGTCCATGCCCAGCATCATACCGTCATTGGCGACCGCTCCGGCCGCAATGCGCTCGGTCCCGTCGCGGTCGCTGATGGGGCCCGTGAAGGGGTGCAACGCGCCGGAGGCAACATCCGCCGCCACCTTCTCGGCCGCCGCCTTCACGTCGTCCGGCATGTTGGTGTACGGCGCCATTACCACCTCGCCGGCGGCAATGCCCTTCCAACTGTCCTGGCTGCCCCAGGTGCCATCCAGGACCGCGCGTGTGCGCGCGACATAGTAAGGTGACCAATCATCGATGATCGCGGTCAACTGTTTGCTGGGCGCGAACTGGATCATGTCCGAAGCCTGGCCGAAGGCGAAAACGCCCGCATTCTCGGCCGCCTGCAGGCCCGCTGGGCTATCGGTGTGTTGCATGATTATATCGGCGCCGTTCGACATCAGCGCCTTGGCCGCGTCCGCTTCCTTGCCCGGGTCGTACCAGGAATTCACCCATATCACCTGAGTGGTCACGTCCGGGTTGACCTTGCGCGCGGCCAACGTCGCCGCATTGATACCTCGGACAACCTCGGGGATTGGAACGGACGCGATATAGCCAATCTTGTTGGTCTTGGTCATCATCCCGGCGATTGTGCCGATCACCGCGCGGCCCTCATAAAACCGAGCCGAGTAGGTCGAGACGTTGTCCGAGCGCTTGTAACCCGTGGCATGCTCGAACTTCACGTCCGGGAACATCTTGGCGATCTTCAACGTCGGGTCCATGTAGCCGAAGGACGTGGTGAAGATCAGGCCATGGCCCGAAGCGGCAAGCTGGCGGATGACACGCTCGGCGTCCGGGCCTTCCGGTACGCTCTCGACGAACGTGGTCTCGATCCGGTCGCCGAATTCCTTCTCGATCGCCAGCCGACCCTGATCGTGCTGATAGGTCCAGCCGAAATCGCCGATCGGGCCCACATAGACGAAGCCGACTTTCAGATCGGCCGCTTGAGCAGTTGCCGACATCAGCAGCGCCGCGGCGGCGAGGGCAAGTTTGCGGATCATGGTGCGTTTCTCCCTGTTCTTTTGTCGTGTCTTCAGCGCTCGGCCCGGAAAGGCCGGCCGATACAGGCGGGCGCGTTGGCCTTGGTCAGATTCACATCCCGCGAGATGATCACCAGCGCCAGGATCGTCGCCGCGTAAGGTGCCATGGCGAGGAATTGCGAGGCAACCGGCAATCCCCAGTCCTGACCATAGAATTGCAACTGGGTGACCGCGGCGAATAGATAGGCTCCCGCCACAACGCGCCAGGGCCGCCAGGTCGCGAAAACGACCAGCGCAAGGGCGATCCAGCCCCGCCCAGCGGTCATGTTCTCGGCCCACATCGGCGTGTAGGCGAGCGACAGATAAGCGCCGCCCAGCCCCGCACAAGCGCCGCCGAACATCGTCGCCAGATATCGGATCGCAATCACGTTGTAGCCGAGCGCATGCCCAGAATCGTGGTTGTCGCCCACCGCGCGCAACGCCAGCCCCCCGCGCGTCGAGTAGAGGAACCAGGCAACGCCCGCCGCAAGTGCCAACGCCAGATATACCATGACGTCGTGGCCCAGAAGGATGCGCCCAAGCACAGTCGAGTCGCTGAAGAATGGGATCGAGAGCTTGCCAAGCGGCTCCAACGCGACACCGACGAAGCCCTGGCCGATCAAGCCCGAGGCGCCGATCCCGAAGATGGTTAGTGCCAAGCCAGTTGCCGCCTGATTGGCAAGAAGCGAAAGCGCGATGACGCAGAAGATCAGCGCCATCAACGCCCCCGCCCCGGCACCCGCCACGATCCCGAGCGCTGACGACCCGGTGGAATTGGCCACCGCGAAGGCCGAAACAGCGCCCATAAGCATCATCCCCTCGACGCCCAGGTTCAGGACGCCCGAACGCTCGGTCATCAATTCTCCGATCGCCGCCAACAGCAGGGGCGTCGCCGCGATGATCATCTGAAAGAAGAAATTTTCCATGGGCAGCGCCTCAGGCCCGGCCCGGGACAGCGAGCCTGATCCGGTAGTGGATCAAGGTATCGCAAGCGAGGAGGAAGAACAGCAGCATCCCCTGGAAGATACCGGTCACCGCTTTCGGCAGTTTCAGCATGATCTGGGCATTCTCGCCGCCGATATAGCTGACTGCCAGGACCAGGGCGCCGAACAGCGCACCGATCGGGTTCAGGCGGCCGAGGAAGGCAACAATGATCGCAACGAAGCCGTATTCGGCCGAAATCTGCGGTTGGAGTTGCTGGACCGTGGCCGAGACCTCGACCGCGCCCGCCAGCCCCGCCAATCCGCCAGACAACAGCAGCACGAACCAGATTGTCCGGTCCTGCGAGAACCCGGCGAAAGCGCCCGCACGCGGGGCTGCGCCGACCACGCGGACCTGGAACCCCCTCATCGTGCGGGTCATCATGAGCCACAGCGCAACAGCCACGAGGATCGCCAAAACGGCGCCCAGGTGGAGCCGAGTGCCGCCCACCAGGACAGGCATGATGAAGCCTTCCTGGAACTCCTTCGATTCCGGGAAGCCGAAACCCGCCGGATCCTTGAAGGGTCCCCGTACCAACCAGTCCAAAAGCTGCGCCGCCACATAGGTCAGCATCAGGCTGACCAGGATCTCATTGGCGTTGAAGCGCACCCGCAGCAGGGCCGGAATCGCCGCCCATGCCATGCCGCCCAGCGCACCAGCCGCCAGATAGGGTACCATCCAAATGCCGCTGGCCCCCTCGGGCGCGCTGAGTGCGATCCATCCGGCGGTGATGGCACCAAGGGTGTATTGTCCCGCGGCGCCAATGTTCCAGACATTGGCCCGGAAGCAGACCGCAAGACCGGCACCGATCAGCGCCAGCGGGATCGCTTTCACCACCACCTCGGACGGCGTGTAGAGCCACATCTCCGCCTCACCTGCGGGCAAGGTCAGACAGCCAGAATTCCTTGAACGGTTGGAAAAAATAGATCGTCAGGGCCTCGACCGGGTCCTTGCCCATCGCCGCCATCAGGATACCGCCCGCAATCAGGGTCAGGGCGATAGCAATGACCGGCGAAAGCAACGCCAGCGCGCTGGACGGCTGGGGGCGCGGATCAAGGACGATCACTAGGCCATCTCCTCGGCTGGGATCTCTGTGTCCTCGGGATGCGCTCCGCCCATCAGCAGCCCAACCTTCTCGGGCGTCATTTCGGCGGCCCGGTGCTCCTTCGAGAGGCGGCCATGGTGGATCACCGCGATCTTGTCGCAGATCGAAAAGATCTCTTCGAGATCCTGGCTGATCACAAGAACCGCCGAGCCCTTGGCGGCCAGGTCAATCAACGCTCGGCGAATGACTGAGGCCGCGCCCGCGTCCACGCCCCAGGTGGGTTGGCTGACGACCAGCACACCTGGTTCACGCAGGATTTCCCGGCCGACGACGAATTTCTGCAGATTGCCACCTGAAAGCGAGGCGGCGACCGGATTCTCGGATCCCGCGCGCACGTCGAAGCCCTTCCGCACGCGACCGGCCCAATCTGCTGCCTTCGCGAAGTCGATCCAGCCCCGCGTGGCGACGCCCTCGGCGGTGTGGTGGGCAAGGATGATGTTCTCGGACAGCGTCAATGCGCCTACCGCCGCATGGCCGTTGCGTTCCTCCGGCACGAAGGCGGCGCCTGCCAGGCGCCGCTTGGTCGGGTCGGCACGGCCCATGGGCACGCCGTCAATGTGGATCGTCGCGTCGCTGTTGGAAAGCACCTCGCCGGTCAGCGCTTCCATAAGCTCGGCCTGACCCTCGCCGGCGACCCCGGCGATCCCGACCACCTCACCGCCGTGCACCTCGAGCGAGAGATCCTTGAGGGTCACACCAAATTCGGACTCCGCGGCAAGGTTCAGATGATCGACCTTCAGGCGCACCGGCCCCTCGTCCGCGGCACGGTCTTGCCGCTCAACCCAGGCGATCTGATCACCGACCATCATCTCGGCCATCGAGCGCGCGGTTTCGGCCTTGGGGTCGCAATGGGCGACCACGCGCCCGTGACGCAGGATCGTCGCGGCATCACAAAGCGCCTTCACCTCTTCCAGCTTGTGCGAGATGTAGAGGATCGAGCAGCCTTCGGCAGCGAGTTTCTCCAGTGTCTGAAAAAGGAGCTCGGTCTCCTGCGGGGTCAGGACCGATGTCGGCTCGTCCATGATCAGCAGTTTGGGGTTCTGCAGCAGGCAGCGGATGATCTCGACCCTCTGCTTCTCGCCCACCGACAGGGTGTGAACCGCGCGGCCCGGGTCGATCGACAGGCCGTAGGCCTCGGAGACCTGCCTGATACGCTCGGACAAAGCCCGCATTGGCTGAGGCGGCAGGGCGAGTGCGATATTCTCGACCACACTCAGCGCGTCGAAGACCGAGAAATGCTGGAAAACCATGCCGATGCCCATGTCACGGGCTTCGGCGGGTTTGTGGATCACGACCTGCCCGCCATTCCAGAAGAAATCTCCGCTGGTCGGCTGCATGACCCCATAGATCATTTTGACCAAGGTCGACTTGCCGGCACCGTTTTCGCCCAGAAGCGCGTGCTTCTCGCCCGGTTGGATCACCAGGGCCACGTCGTCATTGGCGGCGAAGTTACCGAATTTCTTGACGATGCCCCGCGCTTCCAAAAGCGGCGGAGGCTGGGATCCGGCGTGATCGCTAAATTGCTCGTCGCGCGCACTCATCGCAGCCTGTCTTCCCCCTTGTTGTTGTCCCTTTTCTTTTCTGGCAGCGTGATCAACGCTCATGCGCTTGTCAAACGCATTGAGTGGCTCCATTGGGAGAGTTTCCCTTGGACCCGGAATCTTTTTGAATGGAATTGCCGGCGGCGGCGCTAGGATGGCTTGCGATGGACAAGACGATCCGATTTCTGTTGAAGGGCGCGCCGGTGGAGATCACTGATCTGGCGCCCGAAACGACGCTGCTCAATTGGCTGCGCTACGAGCGTGGCCTGACCGGCACCAAGGAAGGCTGTGCCGAGGGCGATTGCGGGGCCTGTACCGTGGGTTTGCGCGAGATCGGCGTGGATGGGCAACTTGGGACAAAGCCGGTCAATGCATGCATCCAGTTTCTGCCCATGCTCCACGGCCGCGAGGTTGTGACTGTCGAGCACTTGGCGGCGGAGGACGGGCGGCTGCATCCGGTCCAGGCTGCATTGGCCGAGAGCCATGGATCGCAATGTGGCTTCTGCACGCCAGGCTTCGTGATGAGCCTTTGGACTGCCTACCGGACCGAGTCGAAACCGGACCGGGGACGGATCAACGATCTGCTCGCGGGTAATCTCTGCCGCTGCACCGGCTATGGGCCGATCATCCAGGCGGCCGAGGACGCATATGACCGCCCACGCGCCGACTGGGACGAGGCGGATGCTGACGAGGCTGCCGCGCGGTTGTCAGCGCTCGGGACAAGCGGTCCGCTGGAATACGAAGTCGAGGGTCGGCGGTTCTGGGCGCCGGTCACGCTCGACGATTTCGCCGATCTGGTGGCGGAACATCCGGCGGCAACGATCCTCTCGGGCGCGACGGATGTGGGGTTGTGGGTCACGAAACACGCCTTCGCGGCGGAGGCGATCATTTACACCGGACGGGTCCGCGAACTGGCGGAGATCGGCGAGACGGACGGCGGGCTCTGGATCGGGGCCGGCGCAACCTATCGCGATGCCTGGGCGAGGATCGCGGCGATCTACCCGGATATGGGCGAGTTGATCCGCCGGATCGGCGCCGAGCAGGTACGGGCCGCGGGCACGGTCGGTGGCAATATCGCCAATGGCTCGCCGATTGGGGATATGCCGCCTGCGCTGATCGCGGCGGGGGCAATACTCACATTGCGCAAGCGCGCCGACCGGCGCGAGATGGCGCTCGAAGACTTCTTCCTGGACTACGGCAAGCAGGATCTGGCGCCCGGCGAATTCGTCGAAGGAGTGCGCCTGCCGGTCCCAGACGATGGCGCGCGGCTCCGCTGCTACAAGCTCTCCAAGCGGTTCGACCAAGACATCACCGCAGTGCTCGGATGTTTCGATGTTGCGGTCGACGGCGGCGAGGTGACCGCTGCGCGGCTTACGTTCGGCGGCATGGCGGGCGTGCCGAAACGGGCGTCCAAGGCCGAGGCGGTGATGATCGGGAAACCTTGGACAGAAGCGACCATTCGCGCGGCCATGGAGGCGATGAAGCAGGAATTCACGCCCCTGACCGACATGCGCGCTTCCGCCAACTACCGGATGAAAGCGGCGCAAAATCTGCTGATGAAGTATTTCCTCGAGCAGGCCCATCCCGGGACAGCGACGCGCTTGGTTGGACCCCACTCCGCCAACCCGGGCGCAGCGGTGGCCTGATGGAAGCGTCCAGCGATATCTGCGATGGCGCCCACATCCCACGGCGCCATGACTCGGCCGACAAGCACGTCGTGGGAACTGCTATTTATGCGGACGATATCCCCGAGCCAAAGGATCTGCTGCACTGCTACATCGCGCTGTCGCAAAAGGCGCGGGCGCGGCTGGTCAACGTTGATCTCGCACCGGTGCGCGCCGCTTCGAGTGTGGTGGCGGTACTCTCGGCCGATGATATCCCGGGCGAGAACAACACCGGTCCCGTGATCCATGACGAACCGATGCTGGCGGTCTCGGAAGCGGCGGGCGGCGAAGTGCACTATGCGGGCCAGGCGCTGTTCATCGTCGCGGCCGAAACGCTGGCCCAAGCGCAGGCCGCCGCGAAGCTGGCGGTCATCGAATATGCGGAAGAACAACCGATCTTGACCATCGCCGAGGCCATGGCGGCCAAATCATATGTGCAAGATCCCTACCGCATGGCCATAGGCGACGCCCAGGCGGCAATCGATGCCGCGCCATGCAGGCTGACGGGCCAAATCACCTTCGGCGGACAAGACCAATTCTACCTGGAAGGTCAGATCGCCGCCGCCTGGCCCAGCGAGGACGAGGACGTGCGCGTTGTCTCGTCGAACCAGCATCCAAGCGAGTGCCAACAGATCGTCGCCCATGTACTGGGCGTACCCTCCCATTCCGTCACGATCGAGGTACGGCGGTTGGGCGGGGGCTTCGGCGGCAAGGAGACGCAGGGCAATCTGATGGCCGCCGCCGCCGCGCTGGTGGCCAAGAAGACCGGGCGCCCGGCGAAGCTGCGTCTCGACCGCGACGACGACATGATCCTGACCGGCAAGCGGCACGCGTTCGAGATCGACTACGACGTGGGGTTTGACGGCAACGGCCGGATCCAGGGCATCCGGCTTGAGCAGCGGGCCCGCTGCGGATGGTCGCTGGACCTCTCCGGCGCGATCTGCGACCGGGCGATGTTCCATGCGGACAACGCGTATTACCTGCCAGCGGCTGAGATCACCTCCTACCGGCTGCGCACAAACACGGTCTCCGACACCGCGTTCCGAGGCTTCGGTGGACCGCAGGGCATGATGGGAATCGAGCGGGTGATCGACGAGATCGCTTTCGCGCTCGGCCACGATCCGCTGGATGTACGGCGGGTCAATTTCTACGAAGCGCAGGATGGTCCGGGCGAGCGGGTCATGACCCCCTACCATATGACGGTCGAGGATTCCGTCATCGACCAGATCGTCGAGGACTTGGTCGCATCGTCGGACTACACGGCGCGCCGGGAGGCGATCCGTGACTGGAACGCCGCCAATCCGGTGCTGAAGCGCGGTATCGCGTTGACCCCGGTCAAGTTCGGGATCTCGTTCACCACCACCTTTTTGAATCAGGCCGGTGCCCTGGTGCATCTCTACCAGGACGGCTCGGTCATGCTGAACCATGGCGGCGTCGAGATGGGTCAGGGGCTCTACGTCAAGGTAGCCCAGGTCGCGGCCTCCGAGTTGATGATCGACCTCGACCGGATCAAGATCACCGCGACGCGGACTGACAAGGTGCCGAACACTTCGGCCACCGCCGCCTCCTCGGGCTCCGACATCAACGGAATGGCGGTGCGCGACGCTTGCGAGAAGCTGAAGGCGCGGCTGACGCGGTTCGCCTGCGAAACCATGAACGTGACCGAGGGGGATGTGGAGTTTCTGCCCAACCGTATCCGAGTCGGCGCGCAGGAGATTGGCTGGGACGATTTCATCCGCCAGGCTTACCTCGGCCGCGTGCCCCTATCGGCGACCGGGTTCTACGCAACCCCGAAGATTCACTGGGACAAGGCTGCGGCCAAGGGCCGGCCCTTCTACTACTTCGCCTATGGCGCCGCGGTCAGCGAGGCGATCATCGATACCCTGACGGGCGAGAACCGGCTGATCCGGGTCGACATCATCCATGACGTGGGCAAGTCCCTGAACCCCGCCATCGACCTCGGCCAGGTCGAGGGCGGCTTTATCCAAGGCGCCGGCTGGCTGACCACCGAGGAGCTTTGGTGGGACGAGAAGGGCGCGCTGAAAACCCATGCCCCCTCGACTTACAAGATTCCCGCCTGTTCGGACCGGCCGCCGGACATGCGGATCAACCTCTGGGCCAAGGGCATGAACCGCGAACTGACCATCCGCCGCTCGAAAGCCGTTGGCGAGCCGCCTCTAATGCTGGGAATCTCGGCGCTGCACGCGATCTCGGACGCGGTGGCGGCGGCGGGAGATTACCGGGCCTACCCGGCATTGGATGCACCCGCTACGCCTGAGCGGGTACTCGCCGCGGTCGAGCGGGTGCGGGGCTGATGCGGATCGCCGAACTGGTCCACGCTGTCGAGGCGGAGGGCCAAGCGGTCTTCGTCATTGTTGCCGACACACATGGCTCGGTCCCCCGCGAGACAGGCGCCGGAATGGTCGTGACGCCGACCCAGATCCTCGGCACCATCGGCGGCGGCACGGTGGAAAACCGGGCCATCGAAAAGGCACGGGGACTGATGGGGGCTGGGTCTTCGGGCAACGTTGTCCTCGACTTCCCGCTCGGTCCTGCACTGGATCAGTGCTGCGGCGGGAACATGCAGGTTGGCTTCGCAGTCTTCGGCGCCGTGGATCTGGAGCGGCTGAGCGCGGCTGGCGGCGTTCTGGAACTCTGGAAAGGCGGGCCGGTCTTCCGTGATCCGGCAGAGGTCAGGGCGGTGCTGATCTACGGCGCCGGCCATGTTGGCACGGCGCTCGCACAGGCGCTGGCGCCCTTGCCGTTCCGGGTCCACTGGATCGATTCGCGCCTCGACGCGTTTCCGCAGCAAGTGCCGCTAGGCGTCGAGACGGTAACGACCCCCCTGCCCGAAGCGCAGGCCAAAGCCGCACCCCCCGACGCTCTGCACGTCGTCCTGACCCATAGCCACGCGCTGGACATGGAGATCGTCTCAGCCGTGATGGAGCGCGGTGATTTCGGACACTTGGGCCTGATCGGGTCGGCGACCAAGCGTGCGCTCTTCCTGCGCCGCCTGCGCGAGCGCGGCATTTGCGAGATGCGCCTGGCACGGCTCGTTTGCCCGATCGGATTGCCCGGCTTGAATGACAAGCGCCCTGCGGTGATCGCGGCGTCGGTTGCCGCCGGGCTTTTGCAGATAACTCAGGATATCCGGGAAAGCGCTTGAAAATATGAGCGAAATTACGATTCATTGCGGACCAATGATCCGCTTCGCTGGCGATCCGTTCGATATCGGCGTGGAGGCGGCGCTGATATACGACGAGGACGGCGCGTTTGCGGTCGATAACGGGCTGATCACCGCAGTCGGCCCCGTGGAGACGATCATCGCGGCATATCCGGGCGGGGCCGTCTACCACGCCAGTGGGCTCATCGCCCCAGGTTTCGTCGACTGCCACATGCACTATCCGCAAACCGCGGTCATCGCTTCCTATGGCGCCCAGCTTCTGGATTGGTTGAACACCTTTACGTTTCCCGAAGAGGCCCGGTTTGGCGATCCGGACTACGCGGCTAAGGCGGCCCGAATCTATTTCGACCAACAATTGATGAATGGCACCACGACTGCTAGCTCGTTCTGCACCATCCATCCCGCCAGCGTCGGCGCCTATTTCGCCGAAGCGGCGCGGCGTGGGGTTCGCGCGATCGGCGGCAAGGTCATGATGGACCGGAACGCACCCGAGGCCTTAAGCGACACGGCACAGTCGGCCTATGACGATTCAAAGGCGCTGGCAGAGGAATGGCATGGCAAGGGCCGCATGCAATACGCGATCACGCCGCGCTTCGCGCCGACGTCGAGCCCTGAGCAGCTTGAAGCCGCGGGCGCGCTCTGGGCCGATTTTCCGGATTGCCTGATGCAGACGCACCTGTCGGAGAACCACGCCGAGATTGCATGGATCGGCGAGCTGTTCCCTGACTGCCCGGACTATCTGGGCGTCTACGAGAATTTCGGGCTGGTAGGCCCGCGCGCCCTCTTCGGGCATGGCATCCACCTGACCGCGCGCGAGATCGACCGGCTGGCCGAGACCGGCGCTGGGATCGCCCATTGCCCAACGTCGAATCAATTCCTGGGATCGGGCGAGTGCGACGTCGCGGCGTTGAAGGCGCGGGGCGTGCCCGTCGGGTTGGCGACCGATGTGGGAGGCGGCACCAGCTTTTCGATGTTCCACACTATGAAGGCGGCGTACGAGGTGGCGCAGCGTCGAGGCGTGTCGCTGAGCCCCGTGCATCTCTGGTGGCTCGCGACTGAAGGCGCGGCCAAGGCTTTGGGGATCGGCCACAAAGTGGGCAACCTGGCCCCAGGGCTGGAAGCGGATGCGGCGATCCTGGACCTGAGGTCGACACCCTTGATAGCTCATCGCATGGAGCGCGCTCAGTCGATCTCTGATTTCCTGTTCGTCCAAATCGTGCTTGCCGACGACAGGGCGGTTTTGCAAACGATCTCCGGCGGCAAGACCGTCTATCGCCGCGGGGACTGAGCGCAATGCGCGACCGGCTGCTGCATCCGCTCGGCTCCGGCAGTGTGGTGAACCTGTTTCGGCTGGTGGCGGCCTATGGCTGCGACCTGCGCTTTGCCCCTTGGCTGATTCCGATTGTGCTGACCTCGATGCTGCGCCAGCCTCTCGCCTGGCTCGAGACGGCGCGCCACGGCGCTGCTATCGCGCGGCAACAAATTAACCCGCCACCGATCTTCATTCTGGGCCATTGGCGCAGCGGCACGACGCACCTGCAAAACATCATGAGCGCCGACCCGCAATTCGCCCAGGTGACGCTCACGCGTGCAGCGATACCGCGGGAATTCCTTTCGATGCCTTCCAGCATGATCGAAGGAATCGGGCGGATGCTGCCACAGACTAGGCTGATGGACGATGTGCCGGTCGCGCCAGATGTGCCATGGGAGGAGGAGATGGCGCTAACCAGCCTCGGCCGGCTCTCATTCTATCATGTCTCCTTCTTCCCGCGCGCAATGGGCCGGATCTTCCGCGACGCCGTGATGTTCGATGGCGGCGATCCGCGGCTGATGGCGGCGTGGCAGCAGCAATACCTGCACTTCCTCCGCAAGGTGCAAATGGTCCAGCCGGAGAGACCGTTGCTGCTCAAAAACCCGGCCAATACGGCGCGGATTGCTCTCTTGCGCGGAATGTTTCCGGGCGCGCGCTTCGTCCACATCCACCGTGACCCGCTCCGCGTCTTTGCCTCGACCGTGCATCTCTACATGAAGACGCAGACTGCCTGGGGCCTTCAAGCTGTCGACCGTGGGCGGATTGTTGACCACATTTTGGAGGCCTACCCGATACTGATGGAGGCCTATTTCGCTCAATCACGCGACCTGGCTAAGGACGAGTTGGTGGAGGTGCGTTTCCGCGATTTGCAGCGTGATCCTTTGGGAACCCTCCGTCATATCTATGACCGGGTCGGGATCGGCGGCTTCGCGGACGCGGAGCCGCATTTTGCCAGCTATCTCGACGCGCAGCAGGGCTATCGGAAGAACGAACTCGCTCTTGCCGAAGATGAGCGCGAAGCAGTCGAAGCGCGTTGGGGAGCGATCATCGACCGGCTGGGCTATAGTGACAGCGATTCCACATGATTTTCGGAGCGCCCTGATGAAGGATTTGATTGCCCGCCTGCCCAAGGCCGAGCTTCATCTGCATATCGAGGGCAGTTTCGAGCCCGAGCTAATGTTCGAGATCGCCCAGCGCAACAAGATTGCTATCCCATTCGCCAGCGTCGACGAGATTCGGGCGGCCTACCGGTTCTCGAACCTGCAGGAATTCCTCGACATCTACTATCAGGGCATGAACGTGCTGCTGACCGAGGCGGATTTCTTTGACCTGACCCGGGCCTATCTGGACCGGTGCGCCGCCGACAATGTCACCCATGTGGAGATCTTCTTCGATCCACAAGCGCATACGGGCCGGGGCGTGCCATTCGACGTCATGGTCAAGGGCATCCTAGCGGGCCTCGAAGATGGCGAGCGCCGGCACGGGATTACCCGCCTGCTCATCATGAGTTTCCTGCGTCACCTGAGCGAGGAAGACGGCTTCGCGACGCTCGCGCAAGCCGAGCCCTGGCTCGACCGGCTCGCCGGGATCGGGCTCGATTCCTCCGAGGTCGGCCATCCGCCGATGAAATTCGCGCGCCTCTTTCGGCGGTGCCGCGAGATGGGACTCAAACTCTGCTGCCACGCGGGCGAGGAAGGGCCGCCCGAATTCGTCGCCGAGGCGTTGGAGATCGGGATTGACCGGATTGACCACGGCAACCGCGCGATGGAAGATCCGGGCCTGGTGACCGAGATCGTCCGACGCGGGCTTACCTTGACCGTCTGCCCGCTTTCGAACACCGCGCTCAAGGTGATCGACCGGATGGAGCGAAGCCCGGTCAAGGCGATGCTAGACGCAGGGATCAGCGTCACTGTGAATTCCGACGACCCGGCCTATTTCGGCGGCTACATGAATGCGAATTTCGAGGCGGTGGCCGGCGCCCTGGCGCTGACCGAGGCGGACATCCGACGACTCGCCCGGAACAGCTTCACGGGGTCCTTCCTGCCCGAGGCCGAAAAGGCGCGTTGGGTAAATGCGGTTGATAGCGCTTAAAGAACCAACGCCTCTTCGATCACGGCATTGAACTCGGCGTCGTTCCACTTTTTCGGGCCGACCGCGGGGCTGGGCCGTGCAGCGCGCGAGATCAGGCGGACGCGCCGCCCGAATATCTCCTCCAGCCGCCGGTCGAGCCAGGCGAAGTAACCCATATTGGCGGGCTCCTCCTGAGCCCAAACGATGTCTGAACCATCTGGCACGGCCGCCGCGAGGGCGTCACTGTCGAGCGGGTAGAGTTGCTCGAGGCGCACCAGCGCGATGTCGTCGATCCCGCATTCCCGCCGCGCGGCGTCGAGCGCGTAGAAGATTTTACCAGTGCAGAGGATGACCCGCCGCGGTTTGTCCACAGGCGCGCCGATCACGCATCGGAAGCCCGTGCCAAGATCCATCTCACCCAGCGCCGAGACGCAAGCCGGATTGCGCAGCAGCGCCTTGGGCGCGAGGACGGCGAGCGGCTTGCGGAAGGGATCGGCGACTTGGCGGCGCAGGGCGTGAAAATAGTTGGCGGGCGTCGAAGGGTTCACGACCCGGATGTTGCCCTTGGCGCAGGCGGCCAGCAACCGCTCGGGCCGACCGGTCACGTGATCCGGCCCGGCCCCGTCGAGTCCATGGGGCAGCAGCAGCACGAGCCCGCTCTCGAACAGCCACCGGTCCTCGCCCGCTGCGATCAACTGGTCGAAGACCGGTTGGGCGACATTCAGGAAGTCGCCGAACTGGGCCTCCCAAATCACCAGCCGTTCGTGGCTGGCAGTGCTGAGCCCATACTCAAACGCCAGAACCGCATTCTCGATGAGCGGCGCATTGTAAAGCTCGAGTGGCAAGGCGAGGCCGTCGAAGATGTCGTGCTGCGCTCCGCTCTCCTGGTCGAACAGCGCCAAGTGCCGCTGTGTAAAAGCACCGCGCACACTGTCCTGCCCACCAAATCGGACCGGCGTGCGTTCGTCTGCAAGGCCGGCCAGCGCCAAGGCTTCGGCGGTCGCCCAGTCGATACCCCGGCCAGACGCGATGGCCTGCACACGTGCCTGAAGGAAGCGAGCGACCTTTGGATGGAGCGAGAAACCATCCGGCGCGGTCGCAATGTGTCCTCCGAGCCGCTTCAAATCTTCGAGCGCAATACCAGTCGCTACGTCCGCGCACATACGCGCCTCGATGTCGCTGCTGACACCCGCTGGCACGTCCGGTCCGTTCGGCATCCAGTTCTTCGCACCCTCGAACGCTGCGGTCAGGTCCGTCTCGAACGCCTCGCAATCCGGCATCGCACCGATCCGAGCGGCGTACCGGGCCGAGAGCACCTGCATCGCGTCGATTGCCTTGTATGCCAGCGGCTGGGTAAAGCGCGGCTCGTCGATTTCGTTGTGGCCCTTGCGGCGGTAGCAGAGCATGTCGATGACGACGTCAGCCCGGAAATTGGCCCTGTAGGCGGCGGCGACTTGGCCCGCGCGCATCAACGCGTCCGGGTCGTCGCCGTTCACATGCAGGACAGGCGCCTCGATCAGCTTGGCGATGTCCGAGCAGCTTCGCGCGGTGCGTCCGTCGCCCGGATCGGTCGTGAAGCCGATCTGGTTGTTGAGGATCAGGTGAACCGTGCCGCCGATATTGAATGCATCGAGTCCCGAAAGCTGGAACACCTCGGCATTGATCCCCTGCCCCGCGATGGCGGCATCGGTGTGGAAGATGATCGGCAGGATCGCGCCACCGGTTCCACGCGCGCGGCCTTGCATCATCGGGCCGACAACCGAGAGATGCGAGGGATGGGGCGAAACCCAAATCCGCGTCTCGCGCCCGGCGATCCGTGCAATCGTCTCGAAGCCAAGGTGATATGGCACGTCGGACGAGACGCCCGCTTCGCGTGGCAGGGCGGCGGCTCCGCTGGCCTCGCCGATCAGGCGCATCAGGGGCTTGAAGAAATTCAGCCCAAGCTGCGTGAACCGGCCCCGGTGCATGCCCGCCGCGAAGACCGCCTCGGCACCGAGCGCAACTCCAGCCTGCATAACCGCATCGGTCAGGACCAGATATCCCTCGGCACCGCTGAGGCCGAACGTCTTGACCCCGAGCATCCGCCGGCCCATGGCGGCTTCCAGATGCTCGCCCCGGGCGATCAGCGCCAGCGCCTGGGCGCGGGCTTCGGGGTCCGGTTCCCACAGTGCCTCGGCCTCGGCGGCCAGCCATTGATAGCGGACGCGGTCCTGCACATGGCCGATCTCCCAACCGATCGTGCCACAATAGGCGCTCTCCACGGGCGCGGCATCGTCGGAGGTTAGGCCCCAGCGTTCCGGCTCCAGCTCTGGCATTCGAAATCGGGGCGCCAAGCGCAACGGGTCGAGATCGGCGGCCAGCCAGCCCCAACGGCGGTAAGCCTCGGTCAGCCCCGCAAGCGCGCCAGGTTCGCATTGATCGCCGAACATGGCATCGAGAGCACCCGGATCCCCTGCCCCCAGCGCCGCGCCCGTCAACGGTGTGGCCTCGCCCGCTTCATCTCGCATCACGGGCACTATGTTATCGGCCCCGATCCGCCTGCACAGGACAAAGTGCGGCTGAGCGCGCGCAAATCATCCCACTGATTTGGTCAGCCGCGATGCTTGCGCCTGCGTTGTGCTGGTTCTATCCCCCAGAGTGCATCCTCTGGGTGACGCAGCAAGGGAGACTCCGCATGGGCGCGCTCGACGGCATCAAGGTGATCGACCTGACCCGGGTTCTGGGCGGGCCGTTCGGCACCCAGTGGCTGGGCGACCACGGGGCGGACGTGATCAAGATCGAACCGCCACACGGCGATGATGTGCGCGCCTGGGGCCCACCCTTCGACGAGGAGGCGGGCGCGGCATCCTACTTCCTGGGCGTCAACCGCAACAAGCGCGGTGCGGCACTGGATCTGCGCATGGACGAGGGGCGCGAGGTGCTGCTGCGGCTATTGGAGACAGCGGACGTCTTGATCGAGAACTTCAAGCCAGGCGGCATGGAGAAATGGGGCCTTGGCTACGAGGCGGTGCTGAAAGACAGCTTCCCCCGCCTGATCCATTGCCGCATCTCGGGCTTCGGCGCCGATGGTCCCCATGGAGGCTTGCCAGGCTATGACGCGGTGGTGCAGGCGCAGGCCGGGATGATGAGCGTGAACGGCCCGGAGGGCGGCCCGGCGACCCGCCTCGGCATCCCCATCGTCGACATCGGCACCGGCATGGCGGCGGCCTTCGGCATCGCCATGGCGCTTTTCGAACGGTCCAGTTCCGGGCGGGGCCAGTATATCGACATGACCCTCTACGACACCGCCGTCTCGCTACTGTTCCCGCATGCCGCGAACTTTTTTCTCAGCGGCAAGCACCCGACGATCACGGGTAACACCCATTCGAACCTGTCACCCTATGACGTCTTCCCGACGAAGACTTGTCACGTCTTCATCGCGGGTGGCAACGACACTCAGTTTAAGCGCATCTGCGAAACGATCGGCCGCGAAGACTTGATCGACGATCCGCGCTTCCTCAAGAACAAGGACCGGCTGGTCAACAAGCACGCGCTGCGCGACGAGTTCGGCCCCTCGATGGCGGAATGGGACGGCGAAGACCTGGCCGCGGCGTTGATGCGCGTGGGCGCGCCTGCGGGGCCGGTGCTCGAGACCCACGAGGTGGTTTCTCACCCCCATACCATGCACCGCGAAATGACGGTCGACATCGACGGCTTCCGCACGCTGGGCAACCCAATCAAGATGAGCCGAACCCCTCCAAAAGCGGCACGCCTTCGCCCGCCACGTTTCGGGCAAGACACAAGGGCAGTTTTGGCCGAGGCGGGCTACTCGGAAGCCGAGGTCGAGATGCTGATTGCCTCGGGCGCGGCGCTGGATCAGCCGAAGGAGCGGTAAATGGCACTCCCGGAAGTCGGCGACCCGGCGGGTCTGGGCTTCGACACATCCCGTCTTGAACGACTTGGCCCCTGGATGCGGCGCTACATCGATGCCGGAAAGATCCCGGGCGCCCAGATCCTGATCGCCCGGCGCGGCCAGATCGCCTGGACCGAATGCGCCGGGCTGCGCGATGTGGAACGCGGCCGGCCATGGGAGCGCTACACAATCGCGCGCTTCTATTCAATGACCAAGCCGATCACCTCGACTGCCCTGATGATGCTCTACGAGCAGGCTCTGGTCAGCCTCGACGACCCTGTCGACGCCTACATCCCCGAATTCACCGGCCGCCAAGTGATTTGGCCCGGCGCGAAGTCGATCACCGAAGTGGAGCCAGCCGAGACCCGCATGACGCTGCGCCACCTGATGACCCATACATCCGGCCTGACCTACGGCTTCCAGCCTGGCTTGCTGGCCGAGACCTATCGCGAGACAGGGGTCGACTTCAGTGTTCGCGACGGGAACCTCACCGAGACGGTAAAACGGCTAGCCGCCCTGCCGCTGGGCTTCGAGCCCGGCAGCCACTGGAACTATTCTGTCTCGACGGACGTTCTGGGGCGCGTTGTCGAGGTGATCTCGGGCCAACCGCTCGATCGGTTCATTGCCGATCACATCCTGGGCCCGCTGGGCATGGGCGACACGTTCTTTGGTGTGCCCGAGGCCAAGCAGGACCGATTGGGCGCTCACTACAACAGAACCGACGATGACGGAATGAAGCTGGCCGAGGATGGCCCGGGCACCGGATTCCGCGCGGACCGGGTTACCCAGTTCTCCGGTGGCGGCGGATTGCTCTCGACCGCCGACGATTATCTGCGCTTCGCCGAGATGCAGCGCCGTGGCGGCGCGTTGGACGGCGTTCGTATACTTGGCCCGCGCACCATGCGCTTGATGGCCTCGAACCACCTGCCCGGCGATTTGGCCTCGATGGGCCAGAAGGTCTGGGCCGAGGTCTCGTTCGAGGGGATCGGCTTCGGCCTTGGCGGCTGGGTGATGCTTGACCCGGCCCGCGCCCAGACGCTGGGCAGCCCCGGCGATTTCGGCTGGGGGGGCATGGCGAGCACGGTCTACTGGGTCGACCCGGCCGAGGAGATGGTGGTGATCTTCCTGACCCAGCTCTCGCCCTCGTCCAGCTACCCGATCCGGAAGGAGCTGCGGGCGCTGGTCTACTCGGCGCTGACCGACTGATGTTCGAGGGCTTCACGACCGACGACATCCAAACCTCCTGCGCCACGATCCGAGTGCGCCACGGCGGTTCGGGACCGCCGCTTCTGCTGCTTCACGGCAACCCCCAGACATCGGCCATGTGGCGCCATGTGGCACCGGCCCTTGCCGATCGGCTCACCGTGATCTGCCCGGACTTGCGCGGCTATGGCTTCTCTTCGAAGCCTCCAGCGGGCGAGAATCACATCAACTATTCCAAACGCGAAATGGCGCGCGACATGGTCGAGGTGATGGCACATCTGGGCCATACGCGCTTTGAGCTCTGCGGCCATGACCGGGGCGGGCGGGTGGGGCACCGTTTGGCCTACGACTGGCCCGAGCGGGTCAGCAGGATTTGCGTCCTGGACATCGCGCCGACCCGCGAGATGTACCGCGATACGACCGAGGACATGGCCCGCGCCTACTGGCACTGGTTCTTCATGATCATGCCGCACCCGGTCCCCGAGCGAATGTTCGGCGCCGATCCCGAGTTCACCCTGCGGACGCGGCTGCTGGCGAATACGGACAAGTCGGTCTTCGATGGCGCTTGGGAGGAATATCTGGAAGCGTTTAGAGACCCCGAGACCATCCGCGCTACTTGCGACGACTACGGGGCCGCTGCCGGGATCGACATCGCCCATGACGATGCCGAGACCGGAAAGCTGACCCAGCCGCTGCTCTGCCTCTGGGGCAAAGAAGGCGTGATTGAGCGGTGCTACGACGCGCTGGCCCTCTGGCGGGAACGGGCCGAGGATGTGTGCGGGCATGCTCTGCCCTGCGGGCACTACATGCCCGAGGAAGTGCCAGAGATGATTGTCCGGGAGCTGGCCGAGTTCTTCGGGCAAACGCCGTCTGATCCAGCGCGCCGGCCCTAAGCCGGGGCCTCGTTTTTCGTCGGAAACCATCGACGTCCCGCATCGCGTGCGGCACATCGTCGTTCAAAGGGCCGCGCCGAACGCCTTCCAAAGCTTCCGGTTCACCGGATCGTCCGCCGCACGGTATTCGGCGTGCCACTGCACGCCCAAGGCAAATCCCGGCGCCTCGGCGACGCGGATGGCTTCTTGGGTACCGTCCTCGGCCCATCCCTCGGTGACGATCCGCCCGCCCTCCTCCAGGATACCCTGGCCGTGGAGCGAGTTAACCAGAACCTCTTCCGCGCCGAAGACCTTGGCGAAGACGCTGCCCGGGGTCACGCGCACGGTGTGGCGCGGGCGGAAGATCACATCCCAATCGGTCTCGCCTTTGGGCATCCGGTGGTTCATGCGGCCGGGCAGATCGCGGATTTCCGGATGGAGGGTCCCACCGAACGCCACGTTCATCTCCTGCATCCCCCGGCAGATGCCGAGCAGCGCCAACCCGGCATCGACTGCCGCATGGACCAGGGCGAGCGCCACGTCGTCGCGATCCACGTCATAAGGTTCAAAGGCAGGGCCTGGTTCGTGACCATAGTGACGCGGATGCACATTCGGCCGCGCCCCGGTCAGCACGATCCCGTCCAGCATGTCGGTCAGGTGACCGATATCTTGCGTGCCCGGCATGGCGGGGATGATCAGCGGCACCGCGCCGATGCTCGCGACCGCGTCCATATAGCGAAAGTTCACACGCTGCCCCGGTGCGCCGGGCCCCTCCGTCTGTGCATTTCCGATGATGCCGACGGTTTTCCGGCGCATTTTCCCTCGCGTGGTTGCTCGGCCCAGCTTGATGCGCCTGGACGGCTCAGGCAAGCATGGGAATGCGAGAGGCGGAGGACAGAATGATCGACCGATTGCAGGATCTGGTGAACGGCAATCCGGCCCTGGTCCGCCGGGGCCGCTGGACCGATGCGAATATGCTGCTGGAAGTGGGCGAGGTGGGCCATGTGGTCGCGATCCGCGCGGGCCGGATCGAAGCAATCAAGCCGGTCGAGATGAACGTCTCCAAATGGGACTTCGCGATCCGCGCCGACGCTGAGGCCTGGGCAGAGTTCTGGAAGCCGGTGCCGAAGCCGCGCCACCACGACCTGATCGCGCTGATCCGCGAGGGCAGGATGCGGTTCGAGGGCGACTTGGACCTGCTGATGGCCAACCTGCTGTATCTGAAGCTGGTGCTCGAAGCGCCGCGCAGGCAGGAGGGCGCGGCATGAACGCTACCGTCGAACCCATCGCCGGGCACTACATGCGGACCGAGATCCACGGGCGGCCTCACCGGCTCTACTGGGAGGAGGCGGGCGGCGGCATCCCGCTCCTCTGCCTCCACACGGCGGGCTCGGATGGACGGCAATACCGGGCGCTAATGAACGATGCCAGCATCACCGACCGGTTCCGGGTCATCGCCTTCGACATGCCTTGGCATGGGAAGTCCTCGCCGCCTGAGGGATGGCAAGACGAGGAATACCTCCTGACCACAGATGGTTACGTGGATTTGGTGATGTCAGTTTCCCACGCCTTGGAGCTCGACCGGCCGGTTGTCATAGGCTGCTCGATCGGCGGACGGGTGGTGCTGGAACTAGCGCGGCGCCACCCCGATCATTTCCGCGCCGCCATCGGGCTGCAATCCTCGGCCTTCGTGCAGCGGTATTTCGATCTCGGCTACCTGCACAAGCCTAACATCCACGGCGGCGAGGTCTGTGCCGCCTATTGCTACGGCCTGGTCGGCCCCGGCGCGCCGCCGGGTCACCGGTGGGAGACCCTGTGGCACTACATGCAGGGCGGCCCCGGGGTCTTTAAAGGCGACCTGCACTTCTACTCGATCGATGGGGATGTGTCGGACAGCCTGTCGGAGATCGATACGGCGCGCTGTCCCCTCTACCTGCTGACCGGAGAATACGACTATTCCTGCACGCCCGAGGCAACCCGCGCGACCGCGGCGCATATTCCAGGCGCAGAGGTCACGATCATGGAGGGCCTAGGGCATTTCCCGATGAGCGAGGATCCCGAGAAATTCAAAGAGTATCTGCTGCCGGTGTTGGAAAATTTTCTAAATCATTGAGCATGAAATCAAATATCTTCATAGTATATGCCGTAACGAGCGAGGAATCGCCAAGTGTAATCATCGGGTTCGATACACTCAGAAACCATTTCTTTGACTATCGGTAAAGCCTTTTCCATAGAACCAGCGCAGCTAATCGCATGACGGTAGATAAATAGATCGGGCTTTAATCCTGTCCGTTTCATACGGCTAATAATTTCTGTTACTATTGCGTAATCTCGGGTCTTAGCCATGAGCGCGCCGTAGACCATCTCGCCCGCCCTTTGACCATCTGCGATCAATTTTCGGACGAGTGCAAATCTGTCACCGAAGGATGTGGACTGCCTTACAAGGGTCGTGACGATAAATCTGTTCGGGACTAGGCCAGCCTTACGCATCTCATTGTACCATCCGCGTGCCACCGGATAGGAGTCTGAGCGATCGATCAAAACATTAAAGAAGATCTCATCGGGTGCGAGCTTTGAGGCCTTTGCCTTTTCGTAGTACTGCTTTGCTGACTGATAATCTGGCGCACGCGAGATCATCTCGGATAGCACCGCGAGATCGACGTCTAAATTTTGCTCCCCGAGTTCATCATAGTGGCCCTTTGCCGTCTCGTAGTCCGGCGCCTTGGAGATCAGGGTCGAGAGCGTGATGATGTCAGGCGCGAGATCGAGACCCCCGAGTTCATCATAGTGACCCTTTGCCGTCTCGTAGTCCGGCGCCAGCTTCATTAGTATGCTGAATGAATGAGTATCTAAATGATGCTCTGGTGACCGGTCCGCTGCAAGAATCTCGACAGCTTTTTCGTAGAATCCACTGGCGTTAGCAAAGGCGTTTATGGCTTTTGCACGATGCTGAAGAACGCTGTCAAAGAGTTCTACATCGTTGTGCCTTAGATAAGATATTGCTTCCTCGTATACCGAAATTGCCTCTGTGAATTGGCCTTGCTCTCGGAGAATTTCGGCGCGTGCCAAAACAAGATCAACAAAGGATGCCGTTGTGACCGAGCGATGTGCCTCGATTTAGACTATTCGATCTTTAATTCTAACGACCGCATCCGTGAGAATTGCTTGAGCAGTCTCGTTGTCGCCTTCCTCACGTGCCTTGTGCGCGCGTTTCGCGGCGGCCGCGGCTTCAGGCGCGACGTTTTCTGACCGGCGTAGTCTACTTAATACCTCAGATGTGAGTGATCCCAAATCAATTTGCAGGCCGGAAACGATTGCTTCAGCCAACGCCGCCATTGTTTCTTTATGCAGGGCCTCTTCCGCCTGTCTTCCAACTTGAGCAGCTAGAGCATCCGCTTCGAATGCAGCCTCGACCTCGTCGCCCGGGATATCGAGTGCGATCTTGAGTGCATTAACAGTCGTGGCTAGCGCATGGCGTTTGCCATTTATGATTTCGGAGACAGTTGCCTGACGTATTCCGCCGCGCTCAGCCACCTCAGCTTGAGTCATACTGCGAATTTCGCAATATCTCGCGATCAACCTCGCGAAATTCGAGGGCGTTCCCGTATCAGACCGTATTGGCATCGTATTGGATCGTATCGTATATCCGTCTGGTTTTATTGTATAAAATCGACGGTTGACCAATCGGCGCCGTCCGGACGGCACAGCCCTTAGATGGAATGTGCCATGCATACGATACAACAGAGCGTCATACACGCAACGTGCGCCACTGCTTATGCTGCATCCGCACTTGGCTTTGACAAAACACTAACAGCCTTAGTGTTGGCAGCTTGCTACGCGCTACTTGCACGCCTCTGAAAGGCGAGACCGCCCCGGATCGAATCCGGGGCGGCTTTGTGTCTATCCCCGCCCGATGAACGGCATCTTGGTCGCCATGATGGTGATGAACTGCACGTTGGTTTCCAGCGGATAATTCGCCATCTGCACGATGGTCTCGGCCACATGCGCCACATCCATCCGGTTCTCGACCGCGATCGAGCCATCCGCCTGAGGCACGCCCTTGGTCATGCGCTCGGTCATCGGCGTCTCGGCATTGCCGATGTCGATCTGACCGCAGGCGATGTTGTAGGGCCGCCCGTCCAGCGACAGGCACCGGGTCAGCCCGGTGATCGCATGTTTGGTGGTAGTGTAAGGCACCGAACCGGGGCGCGGCACATGGGCCGAGATCGAGCCGTTGTTGATGATCCGCCCGCCTTGCGGGTCCTGCTTGCGCATCTGGGCGAAGGCGGCCCGGGCACAATAGAAGGCGCCGTTTAGGTTAACGCCCACGACCATGTGCCACTCATCCAGCGTGTTCTCGTCAATCGGCTTGGCCGGCGTGCCCGAGCCCGCATTGTTGAAAAGCAGATCCAGGCGCCCAAAGGTATCGGCCGTCCGCGCGAAAGCCGCCTCCACTTGGGCCGCGTCAGAAATATCACAGGGGAGCGCCAACGCTCTTTCCGGATCCGTCGAAATTCCGACGGTTTCCTCTAACGCCTCCGCGCGGCGGCCGACCAGGGCCACCTGCCAGCCATCGGCGATCAGCGCCAACGCACTCGCCCGTCCGATCCCCGAACCAGCGCCCGTCACCAGAGCCACGCCTCCCATCTTATCCTCCCCTGTCTCACTTCTTGTTTCTTCCACCTTGCGATAACCCCTTGGCCCAAAAGCCACAAGCCACTGGCATGCTGCCCGAATATGCGCTAGGCCATCACATAGGTGATGCAAAGGGGGTCCGCCTTCCATGGCGCCAGTAAACGAAAAGACGGTCAAATCCGCGGTCCGTGTGCTGGCGATTTTCGAAGTGTTCGAATCGGAACGCCGCTCGTTGACGATCTCGGAATTGGTCGAGCGGCTGGGCATCCCGCAATCCTCGACCTCGACCTTGATGAAAAGCCTGGTAACCAAGGGTTTCGTCGAGTTCGAGGCCGAAACGCGGCGCTATCGCCCCTCGGTGCGGCTTGCGTTCCTTGGGAACTGGGTGCTGGGTTCGACCGACGTGATCGCGCGAATCCACGCGTTGACCCGGGACCTGTCCGAGCGCACTGGCGAGACGATCCTGATCGGGGCCGAAAGCGGCCTCTTCATGCAATACCTCTCGATCATCACCTCGCCGCATCTGGTGCGGATCGATCTGCACCCGGGCGTGCGCCGTCCGCTGCACCTCTCGGGCCTGGGGCTGATGCTGCTGACCTTGAAGACCGACCCCGAGATCGGCCGGATCGTGCGCCGCTACAATGCGGAGCACGAGGGCGAGGGCGGCCCGCGCCTGGCCGAGCGGGAGGTGCTGGCGATGGTCGAGACCGCGCGCCGCCAGGGCTGGTGCCAGACCGCGAACCTGATCACCGAGGGAGCCGGGTCGATCGCGACGCTGCTGCCGCTACCGCGCGCCGAGCGCGCTTTGGCGGTAGGTATCGGCTCGTCGTTCAGCCGATTGCAATCGCGCCAGGAGGAATTGCGTGCGGCACTGATCGATGGGGTGCGGGAATTCTCGGCGGCCACAGGCGGGTGATTCACGAACGCCCCGGCCTCGAGCTGGGGCCTCGAGGGTCGCCGGAAATCATCCGGGTTCCGGGCCAAGCCCGAGACATGGCACAATAGCGCCTACCGGCCTCGGAATTTCGGTGCCCGCTTCTCACGCATCGCCGCCAGGCCCTCGCGCACGTCCTCGGACTCGGCACAAGCGGACATCGCGGCGCGGATCGCCTCCTCGCCCAAATCCTCGCGCACAAGCTGCTTCATGCCCGAAACCGCCAGCGGCGCCAGTCCCGCCACCCGTTCGGCCAGCTCCTGGGCGGCCTTGGTCAGTTCATCCGCCGGCACGATGCGGTGGATGAACCCGTTCCCAGTCAATTGCTCGGCGGTCAGCTCGGTGTCGAGATATAGAAGCTGCGCCGCAAAACTCGTCCCCATGGTCTGCGTGATCCGCTTGATCGCCCAGGGAACGTAGACGAACCCGAACCGCGCCGCCGGGATCATGAACCGCACCCCCGGCACTGACAGCCGGATATCGCAAGCCACCGCCACATGAACGCCACCGCCCATGCAATGGCCGTTCAAGGCGCCGATCACCGGCACCGGCAGGCGCGCCCATTTCTCGATCACATGCGAGAAATGGCTGCGCATGAACTCCTCCGGGCTGAAATCGGCCAGTTCGCGCAGATCGAAACCCGAGGTGAAGGCGCGGCCCCCTTCGCCTGTCACGATCACCGCCCGGATGTCCCGGTCCTCCGCAATCCGGTCTGCCAAAAGATCGAGCCCGTTCAACGCTTCGGTGCCGATGGCGTTGCGCCGATCGGGATTGTCGAAGGTGACACGCAGCACCACTCCCGTCCGCTCGGTGCAGATCGAGGGAATTCCGTCCGTCGGGTTGTTCTCATCCATGGGCTGAGAGTAAACCGGACCGACCGCCGGGCAAGCGATTTCCAGGTTCTGGCGCATCAAGGGAGGGATCAGTGCCCACAGGGTCTATGGGAGAACCCAGAGGACGTCTGGCCGGCAAGACCGCACTGATCATCGGCGCCGGCTCGGTTGGTGAGGGCTGGGGCAATGGGCGGGCCACCTCGGTGCTGTTCGCCCGCGAGGGCGCCAAGGTTCTCGGCGCCGATCGCGACGAGGTGGCCCTGGCCAACACGGCCGAACTGGCCGCCGCCGAGGAATTGCAGATTCTCACGCGCCCATGCGACGCAACCGACAACCAGGAACTGGATGCCCTGGTTGCGGACGCACATGAACGTCTCGGCCGGATCGACATCCTGATCAACAACGTCGGCGGCTCAGCGCCCGGTGACGTGGTTTCCCTCGCCAGCGATGTCTGGGCGCGCCAGATGGACCACAACCTGACCTACGTGTTCCAGTCGATGAAACGGGTGATCCCGATCATGGCCGCCCACGGCGGCGGAGCAATCGTCAACCTGGCCTCGATTGCGGCGCTGCGGTTCTTCGGTCCCGATTGCGTGGCTTATGCCGCCGCCAAGGCCGGGCTGATCAAGATGAGCCAGGTGACGGCGGTCAAATACGCCCGCGAGGGCGTGCGCGTGAATACGGTCGTGCCGGGATTGATGAACACGCCCCTGGTGACCGAACGCCTGGTCAAGGAGCGCAGCCCGGACGACGCCGAGGGTTTGATCGCCGCGCGCAACGCCCAGGTACCCATGGGCCAGATGGGGGATGCCTGGGACGCGGCCTATGCGGCCCTGTTCCTTGCCTCCGACGAAGCAAAGCATGTCACCGGCACCGAGCTGATCGTCGACGGGGGCCTCAGCGCCACCTGTGTGGCGCCCAATCCGAATGCGTGATCTAATCGTGGAAACATTACGAACCTAGGGAGAGACCCATGTCCGAGAAGGCTGTCCGCATCGAGGAATTCGGTGGATCCGACAAGATGCAGCTTGTCGATGCCGAGGTCGGCGATCCCGGTCCTGGCGAGGTCCGTATCCGCCACCATGCTTGCGGGCTGAACTTCATCGACATTTATCAGCGCAGCGGCGTCTACCCCCTGTCCCTGCCGGTGACGCTGGGCATGGAAGGCGCCGGCGTGATCGAGGCGGTCGGCGAAGGCGTGACCCATCTGGCCGAGGGCGACCGCGCGGCCTATGCGTCCGCCCCGCCGGGCGCCTATTGCACCGCCCGGTTAATGAAGGCGATGCATGTCTGCAAGCTGCCGGACGCAATCGATTTCGAGACCGGGGCGGCGATGATGCTGAAGGGGCTGACCACCGAATATCTGTTCTCGAGCTCGTCCCGCGCCAAGCCCGGCGACACGATCCTGTTCCATGCGGCCGCCGGGGGCGTCGGCCTGATTGCCTGCCAATGGGCGAGGGCAATGGGGGTGACGCTGATCGGCACGGCTGGGACGGACGAGAAATGCCAGCTCGCTAAGGATCACGGCGCCACCCATGTGATCAACTATAACACCGAGGACTGGGTGGCACAGGTTAAGGAGCTGACCCGCGGCAAGGGCGTCGACGCGGTACTCGATTCGGTCGGCAAAGCGACCTGGGACGGCTCACTCGACTGCTTGCGTCCGCTGGGGACCATGGTCACGTTCGGCAACGCTTCCGGCAAGCCCGATCCGATGGACCCGCAGGTCCTCGCCGGCAAGGGCTCGCTGTTCCTGACCCGGCCGACCCTCTTCACCCACATCGCCAGCCGCGAGGATTGCCAGGCGCGGGCCGATGACCTCTTCGCCATGGTGACGCTGGGGAAAGTGAAGATCCGGATCAACCAGACCTATCCGCTGGCAGATGTGGCCCAGGCCCATGACGACCTGGAGGGCCGCCAGACCACGGGCACCACAATCCTGATGCCGTGACTCAATCCGGGCGGGCCAGGCCCTGCCCAAGCAAGCGAGAGCACCGATGACGGGGACCGAGACCATCGACCCGCGCTACCGGGTCGTGCTGGGGGCCTGCCTGATCCAGTTCGTGACGATCGGGTTGCTGTTCTCGTATTCGGTACTGATCAAGGAATTCGAGACCGAGTTTGGCTGGTCCCGGACATTTCTTTCGGCCTGTCAGTCGATCTCGTTTCTGGTCATGGGGTTGCTCGCGATCTTCTGCGGGCGTCTCAGCGACCGCTACGGACCGCGCATCGTTCTGCTGGTCGCGGGGATGGCCTATGGGGTCGGCTACGGGTTGATCTCGCAGGTGACGGCGCAGTGGGAGCTGTTGGCGATCTTCGGGCTGTTCATGGGGCTCGGCCTGGCGACCCACGATGTGGTGACGCTGTCGACCGTCGCGCGCTGGTTCCAGACCCGCCGGGGTATGATGACGGGGATCGTTAAGGTGGGCACGGCGGTCGGGCAGATGACGGTGCCGCCTGTCGCCGCCTTCCTGATTGCCTGGTGGGGCTGGCGTTCGGCTGTTTTGGCACTTGGGATCGCCGCCGTGATCTTGCTGGTGATGGCGGCGCTGGCGATCCGCCCGGCGCCAAAGACCCCCGACGGGGCCGCGGCCGAGGGTTTGGGCCTTCCCTTCGATCAGGTGCGCCGGACCCGGGCCTTCTGGACCATCTGCGCGATACAGTTTCTGTTCTTCCCGACGCTGACCACCGTGCCGTTGCATATCGTCGTCCACGGGATCGATCTGGGGCTGACCACGGCGGTCGCGGCCATCCTGCTGTCGGTCACGGCTGGGGCCAGCACCGTCGGCCGCTTGACCGTGGGCACACTGATCGACCGGATCAAGGGGCGGCGGGCCTATGTGATCTGCTTCGTGCCGCTAATCGCCAGCTTGGTGGCCATGGCGATGATCACGAGCCCCTGGACCCTGTTTGGGGCGGTAGCGGTTTATGGCTTCGCCCATGGAGGGTTTTTCACTGTGGTGGCGCCGACGGTGGCCGAGTATTTCGGCTTGCGCGCGCATGGGACCAGCTTCGGGGCGGTGTTGTTCTTCGGCACCATCGGCGGCTCGATCGGGCCGATCCTGGCGGGGCGGGCTTTCGACCTGATCGGCAGCTATACGCCTGCTTTCTTGGGTCTGGCGGCGCTGGCGTCGGTGGGGCTTGGATTGGCCCTCTCGTTGCCAAGATCGGAGGGTCCTCAAACGTGAGAATGAGTGTAAGCCATTGATCCTATGTAATTATAAAGAATTTTGCCGACCCATCTCGATCCGCGGGCCACTTCCGGACTTCGCACGATGCGCGTAGGGTGGGTGCTACGGACCCACCGTCCGAGGCCAGACACTGGCCATTGATGGTTGCGCAGCGTTCACCCTAGGTAACTACATCCGGAGTGTGCCGAATGAACGGAGAATAGACGGGCGCGTCGGGGACCAACCGCTTTCGTTCGTCAAAGTCGGTATCGCGGTTGTAGCTGATCATCGGCCGGGACGAGAGCGACCCGAGCACCGCCTCCCAGTTTTTCGAATAAGTGTTCAGTGTACTGACACCACGTTCGTCGCCCTCGATGAACGCGACGCCGCCGACGCCATGAAACACCTCGGGCGTGAAAACTTCGAACGCGAGATATCTGAACGGGAACAGGATCGGCCATAGATGTAGGTGTGTATCGCCCTCGCGGCCGTCATGGGCGCAGCTCTCCGCGCTCGCGCCCGTGGTGACGCAAGCGATCATCTTCTTGCCCGAGCAGACGCCTGCATCATACCGCATCGCGCTGCGATACATACGGCCATAGACAAAGACGCGGTCCATCCAGCCCTTGAGGATCGCGGGAGGGCCGAACCACCAAAGCGGGAAGTGGACGACCAGCAGATCGCAATCGAGCAAACGTTCGATCTCGGCCTCGATATCGTCAGGGGTCGTCTGGTTTTCTGCGCTGAACCGTTGCTCGGTCTGGGGATGAAAGACCGCCGGATCCTTGCGACTCGCATAGTGACGCGGCCCTTCCCGGGGATCGAAATCCATCGCATAGAGGTCGGACAACGTGATGGACGCTCTGCCGGCCCCCAACACGCGCCGCGAAATCCCAGCGAGGTGCGCGTTGAACGACTTTGCCTCTGGATGGGCCAAAACGATGTGGGCCTTCATGCCGGTCAACCTTGCCTTGCCATGAATGCTGGGTTTTCATGCCTGCCGCTTGGCGGATGCTTTGTCAAAATTTCGTGTGGGTGCCGCGCCATGGCGTGCACCGCCAAAGATCAATTGCAGACAAATGGCGGGGTGAAACCCCGCCCCACCAATTGCAGCAGGGTGGATTTTCAAACCACCATTCACCTTCACCCTTTGTAGGGAAACTCCGTGAAAAGCTCAGGCCTGAATTCCATCCCGTGGCCCGGACGGTCGGGTGCGCGCATGATGCCGTTATTGGGTCGCACTGGCTCGACCCAGAGATGGTCGTACCAGCCCATGTATTCGAGCCACGAAGGGTTGGGGATCGAAGCAACCAGATGGGTCGAGAGCTCCGGGAACATATGCGGGGCGATGGTTAGCCCCGCCTGGCGTGCCTTCTCGGCGATCACGCGCAGCTCGGTATAGCCGCCGCGCATGATGTCGGGCTGCAGGATCGGGATCTTGCCGCTGGCGAAGAAGGGCTTCAGATCGTGGTGCGTGAAGTGGTTTTCGCCGCCAACGACCGGTGTCCGGATCGCATCGGCCACCGCGTGGTAGCCGTCGAAATCGTCGGCCAAGACCGGCTCTTCCAGCCATGCGATGTTGAAGTCGTCCAGGCGCCTGCCGACGGTGATCGCCTCGTCGGCGGTCCAACCCTGGTTGACGTCGACCATGATCTGGATGTCGTCCCCCAGCGCGGCGCGCATGTCGCGCACATTGTCCACGTCTTCATCATGGGTGAACAGGTGTGCCACCTGCATCTTGATTGCGTCGAAGCCTTCAGCCACGAACCGCTCGGCCTTCTCGATCATGCCGTCATGGCCAAGACCCCGGTAACAGCCCGAGCCGTAGACGAGCATGTCGCGGTTCTCGCCCCCCCAAATCTGCCAAAGCGGTTTGCCCTGTTCGCGCCCCACCGCATCCCAAAGTGCGATGTCCAGCGCCGACATTGCCATGACGGTGATCCCCATCCGCCCTTGGATGAAGGTCGCCTGCCACATCTTCTGCCACAGCGCCTCGACCTCGCGCGCATCCTGGCCGATCAGCAGGGGTTTCAGCATTTCGTGGATGCAGGTCTCGAGCGTGCGCATCCCGCCCGTCAGCGGATGGAGATGGCCGGTGCCGATGACGCCCGATTTGGTCTCGACCTCGACCACGAGCAGGTCGATATCGCCGAGCGTCAGGAACCCGGTCTTCGGCGGATCGGCGAAGGGGACCGAGAGGAGATGGGTGCGGATTTCCTGGATGATCATGGATCAGCTACGGTTCGCCACAAAGCATTGAGGATCGCGAGCGGCCCGAGGGTGGGCGCACTCGCGCCCGCCCTGGGGGCGGGTCGGGCGCGATCCGGGGCTCACGCCCCGGAAGGGCGATTGTGCTTGGAATGATTCTGATGCCGCACATTCCTCAACTCTTCACCACCGGCGGGTTCCCCGGGATCGGCTCGCCTTGCAGGCTGGGATGCGTGCGCTGGTATTGCGGAGGGAAGGCAGCCTGGCTGCGCAGCTCCTCGGCCGCGTGCCAGGGCCAGCGCGGGTCATAGAGCATGCCGCGCGCCAGGGCCACCATATCAGCCTGGCCGCTGGCGACGATGGTCTCGGCCTGGACCGGGTCGATGATCCGGCCGACCGCCATGGTCGGCACGCCCGTGGCCCGTTTGATCTCGGCGGCGAACCGGGTTTGATAGCCTGGGCCCACCACGATCTTCTGGTCGGGCGAGTTGCCCCCCGAGGAGATATCGACGAAATCGCAGCCCCGATCCTTCAGCGCGGCGGCGTATTCGATCGCGGTCTCCAAATCCCAGCCCGAGCCCTCGACCCAATCGGTGGCCGAGAAGCGGACGCCCAGCGGCTTGTCGTCGGGCCATTCCGCGCGGACCACGTCGAAGATCTCCAACGGGAACCGCATCCGGTTTTCCAGGCTGCCGCCATATTCGTCATCGCGCTTGTTCGAGATCGGCGACAGGAACTGGTGCAGCAGGTAGCCATGGGCCGAGTGGATCTCGACCAGGTCATAGTCCAACCGTTCCGCCCGCTTGGTGGCCTGGGCGAAACCGTCGCGCACCCGCTGCAGGGTCTGACCGTTCATCTCTTCCGGCGTATGCCAACCGGGTCCGTAAGGGACCGCGGAGGGTCCAACGGTGTGCCAGGCACCCTTCTCCGCCGTCAGGGGGGCGCCGCCATTCCAAGGCAGATCAACCGATGCCTTGCGTCCCGCATGGCCGAGTTGGATGCCGATCTTGGCCGCGCCATAATCCCGGTAGAACCGGATAACCCGTTCCATCGCCGCCTCGTTCTCGTCGGACCAGAGGCCGGTGCAGCCGAGCGTGATCCGGCCCGCCGCCTCGACCCCGGTGGCCTCGACGATCACCAGACCGACGCCAGAGACGGCGAACTGGCCCAAATGCATCAGGTGCCAATCGGTCATGGTGCCGTCGACGGCGCTGTATTGGCACATCGGCGCGACGACGGTGCGGTTAACAAGCTCGAGCGAGCGGAGCGAAATAGGCGAGAAGAGTTGCGAGGCCATGGGGTCTCCGGCGGGTTGTTCGGGTCAGTCGAACGGGCGCGAGCCGTCCGGGGTGGGGATCTGGAAAACATTCAGGGTCAGCGAGACCATGTGGTAGTAGCCGACGATGGCAATCAGGTCCACGAGGGCGGGCAGGCCCAGAATTTCGACCGCGCGGGCATGGGTGGGGTCCGAAAGGCCGTGGTCGCGGTTGAGCTCGATGGCGGCGTCATAGACCACGTGCTGGTCGGGCGCGTCGAGGACCGGCATCTCGCCCTTACGGATCGCCTCGGTCACGGATTCGGGGACGCCGGCGTCGTGGGCGAAGCGGCTATGGGCCCACCACTCGAAATCAGCCTTGAAATGGGCGCCGGTGACGCAAATGGCAATCTCGGCAAGGCGCGGTTCGAGGCGGGATCGGAAGCGCGCATAGGCGCCGAGTTTTTGCGCATGATCGGCTAGTTCGGGCGAGTGCAGCCAGACCTTGAGCGGGCCTTCGACGCGGCCGCGCGGACCCGTTGCGATCTCGTCATGGATGCGCCGCTGCTCGTCGGTCATCGCCTCGCGGATAAGATTGGGCAACCGCGTCATGTAAGGCCCCGGAAATCGGGTTTGCGCTTCTCGAGGAAGGCGCTGATCCCCTCTTGACCTTCGGCGCCGCCGAGCGCGGTGGCGATGCCCTCGGCTTCGAGGTCTAGTTGGGTTCTGAGGTCGTTCAACCGGGCGCTGTCGATGAGTTTCTTACCCACGCCCAGCGCTTGCGCCGGGCCATCCGCCAGCCGTTCGGCCAATGCCATAGCTTCGTCCAAGGCTGCGCCCGGTTCGGTCAGGCGGTTGATCAACCCGCATGCGTAAAGGCGTTCGACCGGAATCCGGTCGCCCGCGAAGACCATCTCGGACAGCAATTGCCGCGGCAGCGCAGCGCCCAGGAACGCTGTCGCGCCGCCGTCTGGGGTCAGCCCGATCTTGACATACGCGACCGTGACATAGGCGTCCTTTGCTGTGACGACCAAGTCGCAGGCCGCGGCCAGCGAGGCGCCCGCCCCGGCGGCGCCTCCCTCGACGGCGGCGACGATCGGCTTTGGACAGGCACGCATGGCCAGGATCATGCGGTGCAGCTTGTCAACGCTGGAACGCCGCGTTGAATAGTCGGCCCGGCTGCGCTCCTTCAACCCGTTGACGTTCCCGCCCGAACAGAAAAAGCCCTCGGCGCCGGTCAGGACGATGGCGCCGATGTCTGGGTCGTCGGAAGCCCTTTCCACCGCCTCGCGGAAGCCATCGTAGAAATCCCAGCTCAGCGAATTCCGGGTTGCCGGGTCGTTGTTGGTAGCCGTAAGCACCCGGCCACGGCGTTCCAGGATCAGTTTCTCGGTCATGCGGCGCCTTTCGAAAAGTGGAGGAACCGTTCCAAATGGTGGTCGGTGTCACCGAAAAGGTGGTCGATCATGACAATCCGCTTGGCGTAGTGTGGCGCGGCCAGTTCCCAGGTAATGCCAACGCCGCCATGCATCTGGATCACCTCCTCGGCCACCTGGCGCCCGACCCGGCCCGCCAGGTGCTTGGCCGCCGAGACATTGCGCTCGCGGGTTTCGCGGTCAGCTTCCAGCGTCGAGGCAGCCAGCATCAGACACGACCGTAGCTGCTCGATCTCGATCAGCATGTCGACCATGCGGTGCTGCAGCACCTGATTGGCGCCGATCGGCTTGCCGAACTGGGTGCGGGTTTTCAGGAATTCCAGCGTTAGGTCCTTGGCGGTCTCCATGGCGCCAAGCGCCTCGGCGCTGGCCGCCAGCGCCGCACGCGCGAAGGTACGCTCGATCACTGGATAGGCCTCGCCGGGGGTGCCGATGGGCGTGCCGATGGCCTCGCCGAGTGTGATGTCCGCGGCCGCGCCGCCATCGATCAGTGCGTAGCTGCGCCGGGCGACGCCCTGGTCCTTGGGGTCGACGTGGAAGAGGGCGAGCCCGTCTTCGGAATCCGCTGCGCCTGCGATCCGGGCGGACACGATCAGGGCGTCCGCCGTATCGCCGTTCAGCACAACGGACTTCACCCCACTGATCCGCCAAATGCCGTCGGTTTCGGTCGCCTGGGTCTTGACCTGGGCCAGGCCGTAGCGACTGCCAGGCTCCCCATGGGCCAACGTCAGCAGATGGCACCCCTCGATGACCGCTTCGAGAGTTTGCACTTCACCCGCCTCGGCTCGCGGCCACGCACCCAGGATCGCGGTGGCGAGGAACGGCTCGACCACCAGGCCCCGGCCCAGTTCCTCGAAAACCAGTATGATGTCCTCGCCGGTGCCGCCATAGCCTCCGGCCTGGGGTGGCAGCAGGGCCCCGATCAGGCCAAGCTCGGCGAAATCGCGCCAAACCTCGGTGGAGAACCCCTTCTCGCTGCGGGCAGCGTCGTGGCGTTTCTCGATGGGATAGGTCTCGCGGATCATCCGCCGCGCTGTTTCCTGCAACATCCGCCGTTCGTCGGAGAGGTTGAAGTCCATGCCCTCAGAACCCCAGCAGGTGCTTGGCGACAATGTTGCGCTGGATCTCGTTCGAGCCGCCATAGATCGAGGTCTTGCGCATGTTGAAGTAGCTGCGCGCCAGCGGCAGGGCGTAATCCGGCCCAGGCGCCTGGCCGTTCCAACCCTCGTCGAAGGCCTCCGGCAAGTCCGGGGCAGCATAAGGTCCGGCGGCACGGCGGATCAGCTCGGTCGCCTCCTGCCTGACCTGGGTGCCTTTGATCTTCAAGAGCGAGGATTCTGCGCCGGGCAGATTGCCTTCGCCTGCGGCCGCAACCACGCGCAGGTTGAAGATCTCCATCGCCATCAGGTCGATTTCCAGCCGCGCCATGCGGGCGGCGAAAAAAGGGTCGTTGGCCAGCGGACGGCCATCCTTTTGTTCGGTTGCCGCGACCTTCTTTAGCGACCCGAGCGATTGTTTCGAGAACCCGACCCCGGCGATGCCGGTGCGCTCGTAATTCAACAGGTACTTGGCGACGGTCCAGCCCTGGTTCTCCTCGCCAACCAGGTTGTCGACCGGCACGCGGACATCCGAGAAGAAGACCTCGTTCACTTCGTGCTCGCCCTCCAGCGTGTAGATGGGCCGAACCTCGATCCCGGGGGTGTCCATCTCCATCAGCAGGAACGATATCCCCTGCTGGCACTTTGGGGCATCTGGATCAGTGCGCACCAGGCAGAAGATGCGGTTGGCGAAATGGGCCAATGTCGTCCAGGTCTTTTGGCCATTGACGACGTAGTGATCGCCGTCGCGAACCGCGCTGGTCTTGAGCGAGGCGAGGTCCGATCCGGCGCCTGGCTCGGAATAGCCTTGGGCCCACCAATCCTCATCATTCAGAATCCGCGGCAGGTAATAGTCTTTCTGCGCCTGGCTCCCGAACTGGATCAGGACCGGCCCCAGCATGTTGACGCCGAAGGGGATGATCCGGGGGGCGCCGGCTGCAATCATCTCCTCCTCGAAGATGTGCTTCTGGACGGGTGTCCAGCCTGTGCCGCCATGTTCGACCGGCCAGTGCCAGGCCATCCACCCGCGCTCGACCAGAAGCGCATGCCATTCCTTGTAGTCAGCCTTGGTCAGGCGCTGGGCCTTGCGGACCTTGTTGACCAAGCGTTTGGACAGGCGCTTGGCCAGCCAGGCGCGCACCTCGTCGCGAAAGGCGGTCTCGTCGGGCGTGTAGCTCAGGTCCATGCGTCAGGCCTCGTCACAGCGTCTCCTCCGTCCCCCAGATCGTGGTGACCTGGCTGGAGAGCACGCCGCCATTGCCGTGGGCGAGGCAAAGCTTCGCCCCATCGATCTGCCGCTCGCCACAGGTGCCGCGGGCTTGGCGGATCGCCTCGATCAAAACGAAGAGGCCATACATGCCGGGATGGACGCAGCTGAGGCCCCCGCCATTGGTGTTGACCGGCAAGGCACCGCCTGGCGCGATCCGGCCGCCGCCGACGAAATCCTTGCCCTCGCCCTTGGCGCAGAAGCCGAGGTCTTCCAGGAACAGGATCGTGTTGATGGTGAAAGCGTCGTAGAGCTGCACCGTGTCCATGTCATTCGGTCCGTAACCCGCCATCGTAAAGGCGCGCGGGCCGCCATCGGCCGCCGACGTGGTGGTGAGATCGGGCATCTCCGAAATCATACGGTGATCATGGGCCATCGCGGCACCCAGCAGGTAGATCGGCTTTTGCGGGCCGTCCTTCGCGCGGTCGGCCCGGGTCATCACCACGGCCGCCGCGCCGTCAGTCACCAGGCAGCAATCGAGTTTCCCCAGTGGGTCCGAGATCATCCGTGCCGCCAGCACCTCTTCGACGGTCAACGGATCCCGTGTGAAGGCCTCCGGGTTCAGGCCCGCCCAGTCGCGGGCCGCGACGGCGACCTCGGCGATCTGCTCGCGCGTGGCGCCGAAATCGTGCATGTAGCGGCTGGTCGCCAGCGCATAAGCCGTGATCGGGTTGCGCGGTTCGTACTGCGCCTCGAACGGCATCGGTTCCGAGATCGACTTGAACCCCCCAGCCGTGCGCTGGTTGGAGCCATAGGCGATGACGGCGATGTCGATAATCCCCGCCTCCAGTGCCATCGCCGCATCCAGCGCATGGGCCAGGAAAGACGAGCCGCCGATATTCGAGCCACTGGAATATTTTGGGTGAACGCCGAGGTATTCCGCCAGCGACATCGCCGCCATCGAATGAACGGCGGTGGCGGCAAAGATGCCATCCACTTGGTGCAGCGGGATATTGGCATCCGCCAAAGCCTTCAGCACCGCTTCGGCCATCAGTTCGGTGGAGTTGCGCCCCGGCGCCTCGCCACAGCCGGCAGTCGCGGCGCCGATGCAAGCTGCCTCGCCCCGGAGGTTCTTCGGATCACTCATCGCAGCCCCCTCACGCCGGTTCGAACAGGACTGCGGGCGCGCCGTTCAGATCGTCGATCCTGGCGCGCACCTTCATGCCGACGGCGACCTTGTCCGGCTCGATCCCCACCACGCGGGCCATCATCCGCGGCCCTTCCGCCAGGTCGATCAGCGCGACATTGTAGTCGCCGCCCCTTTCGGGCCGCCGGCGCGTGCAGGTGGTGGCGTAGACCGTGCCCTCGCCGCTGGCCTCTACCCATTCGAGGTCGGTTTCACCGGAACAAGGCACCATGACGCGTGGTTGGAAGACATGGATGCCGCTGCCCTTCGAGCGCTGGATCATGAACTTGCCGTCGGCGAGAAATTGCCGGAACTCGGCCTCGGGTCCTGGCCCATCGAAATAACCGCTCATGGCCTCCTCCTCACTCCGCAGCGGCGCGCGCGTCCAAGCCCAGCCGGGCCCGCGCCGCCAGATATTCCCGTTCCAGCCGGTCGACGAGTTCCGCCGCCCCGACCACGTCCTTGACCGCGCCAACCCCCTGGCCCGCGCCCCAAATCTCCTTCCAGCTTTTCGGCTTCGACGAGCCGCTGGCGAAATTCATCTTGCTCGGGTCGCTTTCCGGCAGGTTGTCCGGGTCCATGCCCGCAGCCGCGACAGAAGGCTTTAGGTAATTCCCCAAAACCCCTGTAAACAAATTAGAATAGACGATGTCGTCCGAGGTGCAATCGACAATCATCTGCTTGTAAGCGTACTGGGCATTAGCCTCGTGCGTGGCGATGAAGGCCGAGCCCACATAGCCGAGATCGGCGCCCATGGCCTCGGCGGCCAGCAGCGCATCGCCCGTGGCGATGGCACCCGAGAGCAGCAGCGGCCCGTCAAACCATTCGCGGATCTCCTGGACAAGGGCAAAGGGCGAGATGGCGCCCGCATGGCCGCCTGCCCCGGCCGCAACCGCGATCAGGCCGTCGGCGCCCTTTTCAATCGCCTTTTTGGCGAAGCGGTCGTTGATGATGTCGTGAAGTGTGATGCCGCCATAGGAATGGACTGCCTCGTTGAGTTCCACACGGGCACCGAGCGACGTCACCACGATCGGCACCTCCCATTTGACCATGATCTCGAGATCGCGCTCGAGCCGGAGGTTCGAGCGGTGCACGATCTGGTTGATCGCGTAAGGCGCGGCGGGGCGGTCCGGGTTCGCCTGGTTGTGGCGGTCGAGCTCATGTGTGATGTGCTGCAGCCAGCGGTCGAGCTCGATGGGCTCGCCGTCTTTCTCGCTGGCGTTCAAGGCCGGGAAGCAGCCGGGGATGCCGGCCTTGCACTGGGCCAGCACCAAGTCCGGGTTTTGAATTATGAAGAGAGGCGCTCCAAAGGCGGGGATGCGCAGGTTCTGCAGGATCGGCGGCAGGGCCATCGCCTAGACCTCTCGATTTACGATCAGCGCGTCCAGCGCCAGGCAACCATTGGGCAGCGCGCGGACGGGATTCATCTCGACGCTCTCGATAGCATCCCCGTGGACCGCGGCGAAGAGGGAGAGCCGGGAAATCGCCTGAGCCAGTGCCTCGAGGTCGGCGGGCGGCTGCCCTCGGGCGCCCTTCAACAGTGCGGCGCCCTTCAATTCGCCGATCATCTCACGCGCGGTGGCTGGGCCGACGGGCGCTCGACGGAAGGCGATGTCCTTCATGACCTCGGTGAAAACCCCGCCCAGGCCAGCCATCACGACAACCCCGAAGACCGGGTCGGTCCTGGCTCCCAAGATGAGCTCGACGCCACCCTCGACCATGGGTGAGATCAGCACGCCGTCGATACGGACCTTCGGCGCATAGGAATGGGCGCCCGCCATAATTTGTTCGAAGGCGGCCGCAGCATCGTCGGCGGTAACGCCCAATTTCACGCCGCCGGCCTCGGTTTTGTGCGGAATGTCGGGTGAGGCAATTTTCATGGCGGCCGGACCGATTTCGCGGGCGATCGCCGCCGCCTCTTCGGCCGTGGCCGCTAGCCGATCGTCAACCATCGGAAGCCCCGCCGCCGCCAGCACAGCTTTGGCCTCGCGCTCGCCCAGCGGCCCGCCTGGCAAGGGCGGGAGATCCGGCAACTCCGGCGCATCCGGCCCGCCTTTTGCGAAGGTTTCGCCGAAGAACATCAGCGCCGCCATAGCGATGATCGCCCTGGTCGGGTCCTCAAAGCTGGGGAACCCGGCCTCGTCGTAGCGGCGCTTCATCTCGTCGTCGGTCAACATCACATGCAGGATCAGCCGGTCGCGGTAGTCCTTCATCGTCTCGGTCAGATGGCCGAGCAGCGGCGTGCCCAGCACCGGCGACCCGGCGACCGAGGTCCAGAACCCAATCAGCGCGTCATAGCCGCCCCGGTCGAGCATCGCCTTGGTGAAGCGCGGCACCAGGGTCAGGTCGTTGAAGAATTGCGCGGTCACATCGACCGGATTGCGCGGCGCGGCGAAGGGTAGGATTTCCTTCATCTCGGCCTGGGCATCCTCGGGCATCGGCGCGACGTCGAGGCCGTGATCCTCGGCGGCGTCCGCCATCAGCACCCCGGCCCCGCCAGAGATGGTCACCAGCCCCAGGCGCTTGCCCGCCGGGTAGATGCGCGGGCGGCAGGCATAGGCGATGTCCAGCATCTCCTCGGTGGATTTCACTCGCCAGGCGCCGTACTGGCGCAGGACCGCATCGTAGATCTCGTCCTCGCCAGCCAGCGAGGCAGTGTGGGAGCTGGCCGCCTGGGCGCCGACCTCGGAGCGGCCGACCTTCATGAAGATCACCGACGTGCGGTTTGCACGCGCCACCTCCAGCGCATCCACCAGCATGGCACCGTCCTTGATGCTCTCGGCATAGGCCATGATGCAGTGGACATCGTCGCGCTCGGCCAGCAGGCGGATGCATTCGGCCACATGGACATCCGCTTCGTTGCCTGTGGTCAACCAGTAGCGGATGCCCAGGCCCGCCATATGCGATGCCATGTAGATATGGCTGCCATAGGCGCCGGACTGGCTGGCGATGGAAATCCCGCCGGGCTGCGGTGTCGCCCGGTCGATGGTCGACGTGAACGTAGGGTAGAACCGCGTCTCGGAATTGAACGCGCCAAGGCAGTTGGGGCCGATGACGCGGACGCCAGTCTGGTGCGCGATTCGGGCCACCTCGTCCTGCATGGCGGTGCCTTCCGCCCCGGTCTCGGCGAAGCCCGAAGAGAAGATCATCACGGTGCGGGCGTTTTTCTCGGCCGCTGCTTGGACCTGTTCGGCCACAAGGGGCGCCGGCACGGCGACGAGCACGAAATCCAGATCGCCGTCGATCTCGGTCAGGCTGGGATAGGCCCGAAGCCCCTGCACCGTGTCGCGGCGGGGGTTCACCGGGTAGATGCCACCGTCGAAGTGCTGGTTGATCATGTGGCTGAGCGGCCGCCCGCCGATCCGGGTCGGGTCGTCCGAGGCGCCGACAATCGCGATCGAGCGCGGCTCCAGGAGATCGGCGAGGGTGGTCATCTCAGACCGTGGCCACCGGCGTGACAGGCGAGCCCACCGCGCCCGGCAGGCGTAATGGAGGCGCGGTCAACAGGAACCGGTTACGCCCGGCCTCGCGCAGGTGGTTCGCCAGGTCAGTCAGCCACCAGATCTCGCCAAGCGGTATCCCAAGCTTGAAAAGGCAAAGCTGGTGCAGCGGCAGGAAGGGCCGCGGCCCCTCGCCCGAGCGGCTGGGGACACGTTCGACGGCATAATTGTCGGCGATCAGCGCGGCCACGCCGCTGTCGCGGATCCAATTCTGCAATTCCGGGTCACGGCCCTCCAGCGCGGCGCAGGAGCCATGCAGAACCTGCTTGTCAGGTTTTCCACCCATCTCCACGATTTTTCTGGAGAATCCCGTGTGGAAGCAGACCATGTCACCGCTCTCGACGATCACGTTCTGTGCCGCCATGGCCTCCGAAAGCCCGGCATAATCGATGTCCACATGAGCGTCGCCATGGATGGCATGGAGGTCGATCATCACCGCCCGGCCCTGCACGCAGGTCTCGGCCATGTTCTCGATCCCGAGCCTGGTCGCCTCGACCCCGGTCAGGCCGCCGCAATCCTCGCAAGGGGCGCCCGGCGCTATATGCTCGCCCCCGCGCCAGCCGTTGTAGAAAACCTTCTCGGCCACGCCGTCGCCATCGGCGTCGAACTCGGCGCCCACATGGGCCAGCGCGTCCCACTGCGTCGAGTACTGGGTGTGGATCATCACCCGGTCGTCATTGACCACGTCGAAATGGTCCGGATCGACCGCTTCCCCGATCCGCAGCAGATAGCGATCCTGCCCGTCTGGCGTACGGGTCGCGAAGCGCTGCGGCGGGTGGCGGGCATTGTTGAGCAAGTTGCCGCCCGGCAGGTCCAGTGGCAGCGACAGGCAAAAGCTGCGCCCCTCCGTCACCTCGGCCACCCCTTGGCGCACCTTCTCGGGCGTCAGCAGGTTCAGGCGGCCGATCTGGTCGTCGGGCCCGAAGTCGCCCCAGTTCGACCCTTCGGGGCGGTTTTTCCAGCGGCTCATGGGTTCAGCTCTCCGTATGCACCGGCAGGCCCAGGCGCGCCCGGCGTTTAAGCCACAAGGTCGGGCGATAGCGGTCTTCGCCGGTAATCGCCTGCACCTGCTCCAAGATGGCAAGTGCCGTCGGGCCGCCCATATCCTCGGCCAGGGCCAGCGGACCCAGGGGATAGTTGAGGCCCAATTGCATCGCGATGTCGATATCCGACGGGGATGCCAAGCCAATTTCGGCCATGTAGCACCCGAGGTTCGCGATCATCGCCGACAGTCGCTGGCCCACGAACCCCGGGCTGTCCTTGATCGCGGTGACTTCCCGTCCCGACTGCGAGATTGCCGCGGCGACCATGTCCAAAGCGCCCGCGTCCGATCCTGGCGTGGTCATGGCGGTGACACGTTTCGACGTGTCACCGGTCAGATCGAGGCAGACCAGAGCCTGATGCGCAATGCCGGTTCTGAGCGATACATGGGTCGCGTCCTCGCCGATCGGCGCCGCCAAATATGGCCCGGCATCGCCGACCGCAAGGCCTATTTCGGCGCAAAATGCTTCCAAGGTGTCATTGGACTCGGCCAGTTGGATCGACGGCGCAGCGTCGCCATGCGCCTGATAGTCGGCCATTGGCCGGTCGAGCGGCTTGCCCCCCTCATACGCGTACCACCCCTTCCCGACCTTCCGCCCGAAAAGCCCCGCATCGAACATCGCCGCGTGGTTGGGCGAGGTCTTGATGCGCGGGTCCTGCATGTATCCGTCGTAGATGATCCGGCTGACCGGGAAATTCACGTCGATGCCGGTCAGGTCCATCAACTCGAAGGGTCCCATGCGGAAATGCCAGCAATCGCGCATGATTGCGTCGATCTGGGCCGGGGTCGCGACACCTTCATGGGCGATGCGCAAGCCCTCGGTTGTGTAGGCGCGGCCTCCCATATTGACCAGAAAGCCGGGGCTGTCCTTTACGGTCACGGGCGTGCGGCCCATGCGTTGGCCGAGGGCGGAGAGTGCTGCCACTGTCTCGTCCGAGGTCTCGGCGGCCCGGATGATCTCGACCAGTTTCATCAAGGGCACCGGGTTGAAGAAATGCATGCCGGCGACCCGGCCCCGCCGCTCGCAGGCCTGGGCAATCGAGGCGATTGGGATCGACGATGTGTTGGAGGCGATCAGGCAGTCCGGCCCAACTGCCGCCTCGATCCTGGCGAATGTTTCGCGCTTGGCCTCGATCTCCTCGAAGATCGCCTCGACAACGGCGTCGCAGGGGGCCAGATCGGCGAAATCGGCGGCAATTTCCATACGCCCCTCGGCGGCCTTGGCGTCTTCTTCGCCGATCCGCCCCTTCTCGACCAGCCGGGCGATCCGGGCAGCGATCTGCCGGCGCGCCTCCTCGGCCCCGCCCTCGCGGGCGTCCAGGATCAAGCAGCGCATGCCGCCCTGGGCCGAGACCTGGATGATCCCCTGCCCCATGGCCCCGGCGCCGACGACACCGACCACATAGTCCGATTGGGCTGGGTCTTTCATGGCTCCCCCACGGGTTCTCCACCGAAACCTTAGCAGCCGCCCGGTGCAATGGAACCGCACGGACGGCGTGGCGAGAAGCGATCAGATAGGCGATTGATCAGGAGTCGCCTCGCAGCTTCGCGATGCTCGTGAAGGCGTTGCTTCCCTCGACCGCCAACTTGACGTCGATCACCACCGGGCCGTCAGGGGCCAGCGGCATGGCGCATGAGGCACTCCATCAGGCATGGGATTCGTATCGATCCGGACTTGATCGCCAAGTCCGATGGCGCGACGCTCGGGCACAGAACAGACGGCAATCAGCTGGCATCAAGGGAGGATAAGATGACAATCAAGGCACTGTTCGCGTCCGCCGCGACCGCCTGTCTGCTGGCCGCGCCGGCGATGGCTGGCGAGCTGAAACTGCCTGGGCAGTTGGCCTGGACTGCGTATGGAACCGGCTCGGCGGGCTACAACCAATCGGTGGCGATCGGCGCCGCGTTGCAGGATGCGGCGGGGGTAAACTTGCGTGTCCTGCCCGGCAAGAACGACGTTGCCCGCACCGAGCCGCTGCGTCAGGGCAAGGTCCATTTCTCGGCCACCGGGGTCGGCGGGTCGTTTATGGCGCAGGAGGGCGTCTTCGCTTTCGGTAAGGATAGTTGGGGCCCGCAGGAGGTTCGGGTGCTGATCGCCAACAATGGCGGCAAGGTCGGCCTGGCCATGGCGGTCGCGGCCGAGGCCTGCGAGAAGGTCGGCAAGCCCGGCTGTGAAGGGTTTGAGTATTCCGATCTCAAGGGCATGCGCGTTGCCTGGGTCAAGGGCGCGCCTGCTCTGAACGTCAACAACCAGGCCTATTTGGCCTATGCGGGCCTGACCTGGGACGACGTGGAGAAGGTCGAGTTCGGCGGCTTTTCGGATTCCTGGAAAGGCATGGTCAACGGTCAGGTCGACGCCGCCTTCGCCTCGACAAATTCCGGCAAGGCGTATGAGGCCGCGGCGGGCCCTCGCGGGGTTTTCTGGCCGCCGATCGATCCGGCGAATGCCGCGGGGCTCGAGCGGATGCAGTCGATCGCGCCCTTCTTCTCCACAATGATCGCAGTGGTCGGCGCCAATATCGACGGCACGCCTGGTGTTGCCACGGCTGGCTATGCCTATCCGGTGTTGGCCGCCATGGTCGGCCAGGATGATGAGCTGGTCTACAATATGACCAAGGCGATGGTCGAACTGTTCCCGTCCTATGACGGCAAGGCCCCAGGCATTGGCGGCTGGGCGCTGGAAAAGCAGGATTTCCAGTGGGTTGCGCCCTACCACGACGGAGCGATCCGCTACTACAAGGAGATCGGCGCCTGGAACGACGCGGCGCAGGCCCATAACGACGGACTGATCGCTCGCCAAGCGGTGCTGAAGGCGGCTTGGGAAGAACTGAAGGCGGAGGGCCCGGCCGATTGGGAAGCCGCCTGGGACGCCAAGCGCCGGGCCGCGCTGGAGGCCGGTGGCTTCGAGGTGGTCTTCTGACCTGCGTCTGACTGGGGTCCGACCCGATGACCGAAACCGAGCCCTCTCCCACGGGAGAGGGCGCCCCCGACCGCGCCCGGCCCGAGGAAAATGGCCTGGCCAATTGGGTCATGCTCGCGGGCACGGCGGCAGCGGTGTTCCTCTCGGTTCACCAGCTTTTCAATTTGCAATTCTTCGGGATCGTGCTGATCGAGGGGATGTATCTCTACATCCTTGCGGGCATCTTCCTGGGCCTCGCGTTTCTTTGCTTCCGAGCGACCAAACACCAGCCGGCGGGTGTGCCGTGGTATGATTGGGTGTTGTGCGCCGCCGCCTTCGCGGTTGCGGGCTATTTCGCGTGGACGGCGGATGAGAGCCTGGACTTGGGCTGGGAATATGCACCGCCCGAGACCGCGCGCTGGGCCTCGCTGGTCTTCTATCTGCTGATTCTCGAGGCCACTCGGCGCGCGGGTGGGCTGGTGCTGTTCTGCATTGTCTTCGTCTTTTCGGTCTACCCGACCTTCGCCGACAAGATGCCCGATCCGCTTTCCGGCTTCGCCTCGCCTTTCATGGACGTGGTCCCCTACCACATGATCTCGTCCGAGAGCTCGTTCGGCATCCCGATGCGGGCTTTCGGCGGACTGGTTATCGGGTTCATCGTCTTCGGCGCGGTCTTGCAGCGCACCGGCGGAGGCAAGTTCTTCAACGACCTGGCGCTGGCTCTGGTCGGGCGCTATCGGGGTGGAGCGGCCAAGGTCGCAATCTTCGGGTCCGGTTTCATGGGCTCGATGTCGGGCTCGGTGATCTCGAATGTACTGACGACGGGCGCGGTCTCGATCCCCGCCATGAAACGCACCGGGTTTGCGCCGCGCTATGCCGCGGCGACCGAGGCTTGTGCGTCCACCGGTGGCGTGCTGATGCCCCCGGTAATGGGGGCCACCGCCTTCGTCATGGCCTCGTTCCTGTCCATGCCCTATGCGGAGATCGCTCTCGCCGCGGCGATTCCATCGCTGCTGTTCTACTTCGGGCTCTTCGTGCAGATCGACGCCTATGCGGCGCGCGAGCGGCTGGAGGGGATGAAGCGCGAAGAGCTGCCTTCCCTTATCGCCGCACTTCGCGAGGGCTGGGTCTATTTGTTCGTCTTCGCGCTGTTGATCTTCATGATGGTCGCGCTGAGGCAGGAGACCCTGGCGCCATTCTATGCCACGGCGCTGCTTCTGGTGATCAACCAGTTCATGAAAGCACACCGGTTCACCGCGCGGGGCTTTGCGGGCATGGTTACCGGGGTAGGCCGCGCGCTGGCCGAGTTGACGGCGGTGCTGTTGGGCGTGGGCCTGATCGTCGGCTCTTTCTCAGCCACCGGACTGGCGGGCACATTGGTCAACGAACTGATCTTCCTGGCCGGCAACTCGGTGATCATGCTGCTGACTATGGGCGCGCTGACCGCCTTTGTCTTCGGCATGGGGATGACGGTGACTGCTTGCTATATCTTCCTTGCCGTGGTCCTGGCCCCGGCGCTGGAGCAGGCAGGCCTGAACAGGCTGGCGGTGCACCTGTTCATCCTCTACTGGGGCACTGTCTCATACATCACCCCGCCGGTGGCGCTGGGCGCCTTCGCAGCGGCGACGATTGCCGGAGCAAATGCTCTGCGCACTGGCTACGAGGCGATGAAGCTGGGCGGGGTAAAGTATCTGGCGCCGTTCCTTTTCGTACTGAACCCGGCGTTGATCGGTGATGCGCCAGCGGCGGAGGTTCTGGTGGCCTGCATCGCGGCCTGCATCGGAATCTGGTTCATCGGAGCGGCGATGCAGGGTTATGTGAGCTTTTGCGGGCGTTTGCCGGACGGCGCTTCGGGCCTGGCATTGCGGCTGCTTCTGGCGGCCGGCGGTCTGATCATCGCGCTGCCCGGAGGCGCGGCGACCGGGTTCTCAGGTTGGAGCCTTGCAGCCGCCGGCATGGCGTTGTCGGCCCTGCCGCTCACGATTGCCTGGGCCAGCGGGCGGCGGGAAGTGGCGGTCCTTAAGCGCTAAGCTCAGCGCCCTAAGAGGGCTGCGAGCAGCGCAATGGCCAGAACGACGGCCCAGGCGAGCCAAGCAAGGCGGATGGCCCCCTCGATGTCATCGGGCCGGGCGTCCTCGCGGGCCTCGGCATTCAGGAACGGCCCATCAATGCGCTCGCCCTCATAGACCCGGGGTCCGGCCAGGGCGACACCCAGCGACGCGGCCATCGCGGCTTCGGGCCATCCGGCGTTCACCGAGCGGTGCCGGGGCGCGTCGCGCAGCATGACGTCCATCGCCACCTTGCCGTCACCCACCAGGCAGAACAGAAACCCTGTAATCCGCGCGGGGATCCAGTTGACGACATCGTCGAGCCGCGCCGCCGCCCAGCCGAATTCCTCATAGCGATCGTTCTTGTGACCGATCATCGAATCGGCGGTGTTGATCATCTTGTAGACCGCTATGCCCGGCAGACCGGCGACCAGATACCAGAAGACGGGAGCGACAACCGCGTCGGAGAAGTTTTCGGCCGCCGACTCGATTGCCGCGCGTGCGACGCCCGGCTCGTCCAGCGTCGCAGGGTCGCGCCCGACTATCCGGCCGACCGCGTGGCGGCCCTCGTCGAGCGAGACGCGCAATCCATCCGCGACCGACTTCACATAGTCGACCAACCCGCGATGGGCGAGCAGCACGGCGAGCGCGGCCACCTCGAGCACGCCGAAGAGGATATCCATTGAAAGGATCCAAGCCGGGATCGCCGCTGCGATACAGAGCGCCGCCATCGCAAGCGCACCCCGTGCCTTGCGGAACAGGCCCTGGTTGAGATTCTTTTCAAGGAATTCGGTCAGTTTGCCGAAAAGCACAGCCGGATGCGGCACGCGCCGCCAAATCTCATCGGGTTCGCCAATGAGCGCATCCAGGATCAGACCCAGAGCAAGCATGTTCACCCTCCGCCCCCGCGCAGGCTTCGAACCTGACGGGATGCCCCCGTGGAGAAATCGCCCTTATATGGCGGGTAGTTGGGCTTCAGGTCAATCGGGTCGATGGGCTATTCGCCCAGACGCACGTTCTCTGTGCTGAAAATGTTGGCGCTGGAGAAGCCGATCGTCTCGAGATACAGATCGGCGCCGACAGCGATGAGGGCCATCACGAAGACCGCGGCAAGAAAGGCTCTCATTGGTTTCCTCCTTCAGGGACCGTCGCGCCCCCGGGTTCCCGACCGTCGGCACGCGGTCCGGTGTTCGCACGCAAATATGCGATAAGATCCTGCCTGTCTTCAAGTTTTGCGATGCGTTGCATCGGCATTTTCGAGCCAGGGGTAAAGTGGTCGGGACCCAGTTCGAAGAGCTGGTTGATGGTTTCGGCCTCCCAGACCAGGTTCGATCCGTCCAGCGCCTCCGAGTACCGGTAGCCCGCAACGGTGCCGGCACGGCGTCCGAACAAGCCAAAAAGCGTCGGCCCGGCACGGCGCGTGTCACCGGTCGTCTTCGGCCGGTCGAGCGTGTGGCAGATCGAACACTTTCGCACAAACTGGCGTTCGCCGTTGCTCATCTCCTCGACCGGTGTGTGGAAAATGCGCCGCCCGGCCGCGAATAGCGTGTCCTTCGGCCCACCCACGGGCCAGAGAGCGGCCTCGTCCGCCAACCCCCCGGCCAGGAGGCGCGCACCGTCGGCGGCGTACGCCAGCGCCCAGATCGGGCCACGTACCGCCGCCCGGAAATCGCGGGCAATCGACCAGTCGGCGGTATCGACCACCATGATGTAGCCCTCGCCGTCGCCGACCGCGAGATCGCCCTGGTCCGGACTGTCGGCGAGTGCCAGGATAGGGCGCCGGTCGGCGGTGAGGTCGGCCAGTTCCTCGCCGGTGGCAAGATCGATCGCACGGATCGCCCCGTCGACTGCGCCATATGCCAGCCAGCCCTCCTCCTCGTTCAGGACCAGGTGATTGACGCCGAACCCGTGCTCGACCAAGACCCGGTCCAGATCGCCTGTCGCCACCTCCCAGCGCCGAATGGTCCCGTCATAAGAGGCGGTGTAGAGCGTCCTGCCGTCGGCGGTGAACTTGGCATCGTTCACATTGGCCTTGTGCCCATCGATCCAGCGCACCGGTCCGGGCTCGTCCAACGGCCAGAGACCGACCAGACCGTCCCAGCCACTTGACGCCGCCAGGCGGCCATCGGGGCTGACCGTGACGGCAATCAGCTTGCCCTTGTGGCCTTCGAGGCGCCGCAGCGCCTGGCCGGTCTCGAGATCCCAGAGGATCAGGTCGAAATCGTCCCCGGCCGAGATCGCGCGGCGACCATCCGGCAAGAAAGCGACTGCGTTGGCCGCGGCCTCGTGCCCTTCGAGCCAGCGGATCAGATCGCCCGAGGACAAATCCCAGAACCCGACCGAGTAGTCGAAACTGGCGGTCAGCGCGAAACGCCCGTCGGGGGAGACCGCGACGCCCTTGACCGGCCCGCCATGACCCTCGAGCCGCTGATAGCCGCCGTCGCCGCGCGCGCCCGGCGCGCCGGCGAGCGCCGACAGGATCAGCAGGCCGACAGAGAGAAACGCGGCGGGCCGCATTGGATCATCGCGGGTTCATTCGGCGGGCGTCGCCGCCGGATCGGCGTTGGCCGATTCTTGTTCCATCTTCTCGACCCATAGGCCGTGATGCTCCTCGGCCCAATTGTAGTCGACCATGCCCGAACCCATGGCGTCGAACGCGCCCTCCATACCCAACGATCCGATATAGATATGGGCGATCACAATCACGATCATCGCCAGCGCCACCATCGTGTGCCAGATCTGGGCGTATTGCATCTCCTCGAGCGGGGTGAGTTCGGTCACCAGCGGCGCGCCCCAAACCGCCTCGACGCCGAGAGAGTTCAGGATCTCAAATGTCTTGGCGAACAGCGGCAGCTCGTAGGGGAAGAGCAGCGAGATCCCGCTGAGCGAGACCGAAGCACCGAGCAGGATAACCGACCAGAAAATCAGCTTCTGGCCCGCATTGAATTTCTTCGATGGCGGATGAACGCCCTCGGTAAACAAGCCCCCGCCTTTCATGATCCAGCGGATGTCGGTCACTGAAGGCAGATTGTGAATCACCCACATGACGAAAACCAGAACCAGCGCCAGCATGAAGCCCCAAGCGACATTGTTGTGGATCCACTTGCCGGCCATCGTGATGGTCGCGAAGGCCTCTTTGCCGAAGATTGGGATCAGCAGGTCCCTGCCGTAGAGCAAATTCAGCCCGCTGAGCGCCAGCAGGATGAACGAGACCGCCAGCAGCCAGTGGCCAAATCGTTCGATCGGCTTGAACCGCTCGATCAGGATTCCGGAGCGGCCGTCCTCGATCTGGATCCGGCCGCGGAAAAGGTAGAAGACAAAAAGAAGCGCCAGTGTGCCGAAGATCGCCATGCCACCATAGGTGCGTAGCGGCCCATCCGCAGCGCGCGCGTTCTGCCAAGCAACCCCATAGGACTGGACCAGGGTCGCCGCCTGCCGATCAGGGATCGAAACTGTGAACGTGCTGCCCTGCCGGATCTCACCCCACAGAGTTGCATCCGAATTCGGGCCAAGGATATCCAGCGGCGCGACTGGCGCATCGCCGCTCGGGGCCACGGCATCGGGCACCCGGATCTCGCCCGGCGCCATCGGAGCATTGGTCACGGCATTGTCGGGTGGACGAACCGAGGACTGCGCCAAGGCCTCGTTCACTGTCAACGATATCTGCAGAACACTGACCAGGAAGATGGCGAGCGCCAAGCCGATGGCTGAGATCCCGATCATCATACCACGCCGTCGCAATTTGCTGCGCCGCAGGCTCATCGAAAGCCCTCCCTACGGTTTTCGGTGTGCGAATGCTTCCACCCAGAGAGGTCCTCCGGGTGGAAGCGATCTTGCTTCAAAGCGGTCGAGCCGTCAGCTGCCCTTGCGCTGATAAGCCGTGCCCCAGCCCCAAGCGCCGGTGCCGAAGCCACGGGCCACGACGCGCTCGCGATAGATGTCGGAGACATCGTCGCCGTCGCCAGCCAAAAGCGCCTTGGTAGAGCACATCTCGGCACAGATCGGCAGCTTGCCCTCGGCCAGACGGTTGCGCCCATACTTCTGGAACTCGGCCGGGGAGTGATCCTCCTCGGGACCGCCGTTGCAGAAGGTGCACTTGTCCATCTTGCCGCGGCTGCCGAAATTGCCCGCCTGCGGATACTGCGGCGCCCCGAAGGGGCACGCATAGAAGCAGTAGCCGCAGCCGATACACAGATCCTTGGAGTGCAACACCGCGCCATCATTGGTCTGGTAGAAGCAATCCACAGGACAAACGGCCATGCAGGGTGCGTCCGAACAATGCATGCAGGCGACCGAGATCGACCGCTCGCCCGGGGTGCCATCGTTGATGGTCACCACGCGGCGCCGATTGATACCCCAGGGCACCTCATGCTCGTTCTTACAGGCAGTGACGCAGGCGTTGCACTCAATGCAACGCTCGGCATCACAGAGGAATTTTACGCGTGCCATCTAGCGTCCTCCCTTACGCTTTTTCGATCTTACAGAGAGTCACCTTGGACTCCTGCATCTGAGTGACCGAGTCGTAGCCATAGGTCATTGCCGTGTTGGCCGCCTCGCCAAGCACGTAGGGGTCGGCCCCTTCGGGATACTTGTCCCTCAGATCCTTGCCCTGGAAGTGCCCGGCGAAGTGGAACGGCATGAAGGCGACGCCTCTGCCGACCCGCTCGGTCACCATAGCGGCAACCTTGACCCGTGACTTCTCGGCGCCTTCGACCCAGACCTGCTCGCCGTTGCGGATGCCGAGGGTGTTCGCGTCGAACGGATTGACCTCGACGAACATCTCCTGCTGCAATTCGGCCAGCCAGGGGTTCGAACGGCTCTCGTCGCCGCCACCCTCGTATTCGACCAGCCGGCCGGAGGTGAGGATGATCGGATAGTCCTGCGAGAAGTCGTTCTTCTGGATCGACGCGTAGAGCGTCGGCAGACGATAAGCGTGACGGTCCTCATAGGTCGGATAATCCGCCACCAGATCGCGCCGCGGCGTATACAGCGGCTCGCGGTGCAGCGGCACCGGATCCGGGAAGGTCCAGACGACCGCCCGCGCCTTTGCGTTGCCGAACGGCGCGCACTCGTGGCTGATCGCGACGCGCTGGATGCCGCCCGAGAGGTCGGTCTTCCAGTTCGTCTTCTCGCCAGCAACCGCATCGATGGCCGCCTTTTCTTCCGCGGTCAGATCGCCATCCCAACCCAGCTCCGTGAGCATCGCCATGGTGAACTCGGGATATCCGTCCTGGATCTCCGAATCCTGGCTGTAGACGCCCTCGGCCAGCAGGTTTTCACCATCCCGCTCGACGCCGAAGCGTGCGCGGAAGGTCAGGCCGCCCTTCGAGACCGGCTTCGACATGTCATAGAGGTTCGGCGTCCCCGGATGGCCCATCTCGGCCGTTCCCCAGCAAGGCCAGGGCAGGCCGTAATACTCGCCATCGTTCGGTCCACCGACCGCCTGAAGCGTCGTCCGGTTGAAGGTATGCTGGTTCGCCATATGGCTGCGAAGCCGTTCCGGCGACTGACCCGTATAGCCGATGGTCCACATGCCGCGATTGAACTCGCGGGTCGTATCCTCGACGCTGGGCTCGCCGTTATCCGCAATTGGGATATTGCGGAACATGCGGTCCTCGAAACCGAACTTCGTGGCGAACTTGGCGATGATGGTCTGGTCCGGAAGGCTCTCGAAAAGCGGCTCGACCACTTTCTCGCGCCACTGGAACGACCGGTTCGACGCCGTCACCGAGCCATAGGTCTCGAACTGGGTGCAGGCCGGCAGCAGATAGATGCCGTCGTCCCGGTCAGGCAAGACCGCCGACATGGTCGGATACGGATCGATCACGACCATCATATCCAGCTTTTCCATGGCCTTCTTCTGGTCGGCGCCGCGCGTCTGGCTGTTCGGGGCGTGGCCCCAAAGCACCATGGCGCGGACATTGTCGTCCTGGTCGATGTTGCCCTTGTCTTCCAAAACGCCGTCGATCCAGCGGCTGACCGGGATGCCCTTCAGGTTCATCAAGGGCTTATCCTTGCCCTCGCTGTCCTTAATGGTGGCAAACCGGCCCTTCAGCCAGTCGAGATCCTCCTCCCAGACACGTGCCCAATGCGCCCAGGAACCGGGCTTCAGGCCGTAGTAGCCAGGCAGCGAGTGCGACAGGATGCAAAGGTCTGTCGCGCCCTGCACGTTGTCGTGGCCGCGGAAGATATTCGTTCCGCCGCCCGATGTGCCCATGTTGCCCAGCGCCAACTGCAGGATGCAGTAGGCACGGGTGTTGTTGTTGCCATTGGTGTGCTGGGTGCCGCCCATGCACCAGATCACGGTGCCCGGACGGCTGTTGGCCATGGTGCGCGCCACGCGCTCAAGCTGGCTGCCCGGCGTGCCGGTAACCCGCTCGACCTCTTCGGGGTTCCACTTCTTCACTTCTTCGCGGATCTGGTCCATGCCCCAGACCCGGGTGCGGATGAACTCCTCGTCCTCCCACCGGTTCTCGAAGATGTGCCACAGGATGCCCCAGACCAGCGCGACATCGGTGCCCGGGCGGAAGCGGACATACTCGTCCGCGTGCGCCGCGGTGCGCGTGAAGCGCGGGTCGCAGACGATCAGCGGTGCGTTGTTCTCTTCCTTCGCCTTAAGCACATGCAACAGCGAGACCGGATGGGCCTCGGCCGGGTTGCCGCCGATGATGAAGATGGCCTTCGAGTTGTGGATGTCGTTGTACGAATTCGTCATCGCGCCGTAGCCCCAGGTGTTGGCAACACCCGCGACCGTGGTCGAGTGACAGATCCGTGCCTGGTGATCCACGTTGTTCGAGCCCCAATAGGCAGCAAACTTACGGAACAGATAGGCTTGCTCGTTCGAGAACTTGGCAGATCCCAGCCAGTAGACACTGTCAGGCCCGCTTTCCTCGCGGATTTTCATCATCCCGTCGCCGATCTCTTCGATCGCCTGATCCCAGGAGATGCGCTTCCACTCGCCGCCTTCCTTCTTCACCGGATACTTCAGGCGCCGCTCGCCATGGGCGTGCTCGCGCACCGAAGCTCCCTTGGCGCAGTGGGCGCCCAGGTTGAAGGGGCTATCCCAGCCGGGCTCCTGCCCGATCCAGACGCCGTTCTGCACTTCCGCCAGCACGGTACAGCCGACCGAGCAGTGGGTGCAGACAGACTTAATTACATCGACATTGCCCGTGGCGGATGCCGCCTGGGCCTTGGTGACCGTGCCGCCGGTCGCGGCAAGAGCGGTCAGCCCGCCAATAGCCAGACCGGACCCGCGCAGGAACGCGCGGCGATCGACAGATTTCTGGGCAGCCTTCGACAGGATCGACTCGCTCCGGGGGCGTCCCGCTACCCCGTTCGTCTTTTTCCTGAGCATGTGAATCTCCCGTAGGGTTTCTTCATTCTTGGCAATGGGGTCAGGGCCATTCGCAACCGTCACCCATTGGTGCCATCAGGTCCGGATCAGAAACTGATCAAAACCGCGCGCTTTCGAGAAACTTCTCGACGTGCTCGGTCTTGCGATATCCGCTCCCGCTCGTCTCCGTCGCGGCTTCCGCCGTGCCAGAGCTTGTCACCGCGACCGCGGCAGCGGCCGGTGCGGCAACAGTGGCGAGTTTGAGAAAATCGCGCCGGCTGTTGGCAGCCTTGTCGTCGCTCATTCTCTTTCTCCAATTTGGGGCCGATCCCGCGGCCCGCTGCACCAGAGGGCTCACGCCCCCATCCGAAATGCCTCGCGCTCGATTTCGATGAACGCGCGGCCGATCGCGCCGACAGGCGCGTAGAAGACCGACCCCTTCGCCGCTTCCAGATCGGCGAAGAAATGCCCCGCCCAGGGGGCGATATGGGCCGAGAAGAAATTCTTTTGGGTCGAGAGCCCAACCGGCGCCTCGGCAAACCGGCCGAGGATCAGCCCCGCCATCATCTCGCAAAGCGAGGCGATGTTGTCCTCCGGCTCGAACACATTCGGTGCCCGCTCGATCCCTAGGCGCGTCATGTCGTTGCGCAGAAGCGCCAGCGGCTTTTCGTTGAGGAAACCGGTCATGTAGTAGCTGGCGTAAGGCAGCAGCTCGCCCCGGGCGACGCCGATGAAGAGGCGCGAGAATTCGCGCTCGGCAGCCTGCTCGGTCGTGGCCCGGGCGACCCGCGCCAGCGCCTTGACCGCGCGGCCGAGATCGCCGTCATCGCCTTCCAACTCGGCGACACGGTCGATCAAATCCCGTTGAGGCGGATTGGCCAACAGGGCGGAGAGCAGATCGTAGAGGTTCGCGCGGAGGACATCTTCCTCCGCGACGGTCGCGTCCTGCGCCATGTCAGCGAGCGTCATGCGCCCTCCCCTGATGACCGGTTCTACCCGATCATTCTTAGCCTTAAGGTCCACGCTATCAGCAATTTACGTCAGGTCAATTCAGATGACCAATCGAGCCCGAGATTGCGCCCCAAAACGTTCAATCTTCCGCTACACGGAAACGCATGCGCTTTCTTGGAATCGGCGGCGGCGCATCGTCAGTCAAGATCGGCGGCGCCGCCCCTGATCCAACATCCTCCGGGGTGTCTTGGGCGCCGGACGCTTTGTCGTCGTGCGCACCCGTTTCCGAGGCACCGTCGCCCAGGGCGATCTGTTCGTCACTTGCAGGTTCGGAATCCGCCTTGTCATCGGCTTCGGTGGCCTCGTCGCGGACAAGGGGTTTCGGGGTCTCGACGATCTTGTCGGCCCATCCTTTGCCCACCTGATAGGCGGTTTGCAGATTCTCGATCACGGTGGTGGCGTCCGTAAAGTCCTCGCCATAATCCACGAGCTCGTCCAGGTTCGCGAGCACGGGGTTCGAGATCCAAAGCTTGCGGAGCGCCCGATTGCGCAGGCGCGCGGGCACCGCCTTGGCCATGAACCCCTTTATATCGTCGCCGGGTTTCAGACTATCCGGGTCCGGCAGGCCCAGTTCCTCGAGAACTTCGTTATCGGTCCTAGTGTCTTCCTGCGGCGCCGGCGCGCCCGCGTCGGCGGGCGGCGCTTCATCGGGCTCGTCTTCGCGCCCTTGCTGTTTCAGCCGGGACCAGCGGCTGGCAAAGCCGGGCTCTGGTTCCTTGGTGCTCAATGGAGCTTCTCCGGCTTTTTCGCGCCCTCGCGTTTGCCCGCGGGGCTGCGGTAGACATCGGCGGTCTGGCGGATGCGGGCGTCACCTTTGCCGTCATCAATCCGATCGGTTTTCACCTTGTCGCGCTTGCGCTTGTAGAACTCTTCCTCCTTGTGATGGCGGGCAACGAAGTCGCTGAGCCAGCCGATCAGGGTGGGCGGCATCGGTACCGCCTCGACGATCTCCTCGCCGCTGTCCAAGTAGTCCTGCGCCTCGAAGGCATTGGCGGTTACCAGGAAGACCTCGACCTCGTGCTCGGCGTCCGGGTCTTCGTTCTCGCGCAGAACCACGTAGCAAGAAGGCGGGTCGTTGGAGAGCGCGACCAGATAGGCCTCGGTCTCGGCCCGGTGGACCTCCAACTCGCAGGTCGCAGCGTGGTATTCGACCGCCTCGCCTTCGCGGCGCATCTCGCGCCAGTTGGCGGGGCCGGCGCCGGGCAGCACGCCGACGACCCGCCAGACCCAATTGGCCCAGCGCGTAACGCCAGGCTGCTTGCGCAGCACGACCCCGACCGGCAGGGTGGCGGTTCTTTTGGACACGCGGTCTCTCCCAAGCGCAGCTTCGGAAGGTATTCTCGCCGCTGACGGGCGGTTTGCCAAGTTTACCGCCCCACCGCGTTGGGGATTTGCCGCCAGCCGGGATGGGAATCGGAATGGCTTGCCCCGGCCCCAGAAAACAATAGGTTCGCCGCAAGCGGCGCATCCGAGACGCCGGTCAAACGATCTTTCCGGGGAGACACCATGGCCGAGACCGCCCCGCGCCTATTGCTCTGCGACTGCACCGGGACCATGCGCCCGGATGCCGACGTCATCGCCAAGGGCTGCGGGCTGGCTTGCGATCAGGTACATTCCCATCTCTGCCGGACCCAGGCGGCGGTCGCAGTCAGCGCGCTTCAGGGTGACGGTGAGGTGATCATCGCCTGCGGGCAGGAAGCGCCAGCATTCCTGGAACTGGCCGAAGAACTGGGCGCGGGCGACCGGCTGATCTGCGTCGATATCCGGGACCGGGCCGGCTGGTCCGACAATGGCGCGAGCGCGAAGATGGCCGCGCTGATCGCCGATGCGCGGATCGACCCCGCCCCGGTGCCGATAATCGATGTGGAGTCCGAGGGGCTGTGCCTGGTCTACGGAGCGGGCGAAACGGCGCTGGCCACGGCCGCGCGGCTGGCCCCTGCCCTGTCGGTCACCTGCATGGTGACTGATCTCGATCAGATCGACGCGGGCACGGATGCTGAGATGGACGTCGTGACCGGCCGGATCACCCAGGTGACCGGCGCGTTCGGCCAATTCGCACTTCAGATTGACGGATTTGCCGAGCTCGCGCCCGCGGGCCGTGGATCGCGACAGTTCTCCGATCGACAGGATGGGGCAAGGTCCGATTGCGACATCATCGTCGATCTCTCCGGCAACCAGCCCCTTTTCCCGGCCCATCACAAGCGCGACGGCTACCTGCGGGCCAATCCGGGCGATCCTCTGGCGGTCGAGCGGGCTCTGTTCGACGCGGCCCAAATGGTCGGCACCTTCGAGAAGCCCCTGCACATCCGTTTCGACGAGAACCTCTGCGCCCATAGCCGCGCCAGCCGCCAGGGCTGCAACCGGTGCCTTGATGTCTGCCCGACGGGCGCAATCACACCTGACGGCGACAGGGTCCGGATCGACCCCAATATCTGCGCGGGTTGCGGGGCCTGCCATGCGGTCTGTCCTTCGGGCGCCGCATCGTCCGACGATCCGCCGGTGTCGCATCTTTTCCGGCGCATGCGCGTGATGGCCGAGGCTTTTGCTAAGGCCGGCGGCGGCGCGCCACGGCTGTTGATCCATGACGGTGAGCACGGGGCCGAGATGATCCGGCTGGCGGCGCGGCACGGGCGCGGCCTGCCTGGCGCCGTGATCCCGCTGGAGCTCCCTTCGGTGACCACCTTCGGGCACGCGGAACTGGTAACGGCACTGGCGCTTGGGTTTTCGGCGGTCTATATCCTGGCCGGCCCGCGCACCGAGCGCTCGGCGATCGAACCGCAGATCGAGTTGGCCGAGGCAATCTTGGGTGGCACGGGCACCGAGGGTGAACGGCTTCGCCTGATCGACCCGGACGACCCGGACGCGCTCAGCGACCTACTCTACGCCAAAGCGCCCGATGCGCTGGTGGTCGAGCCGGTCCTTCCCTTGGGCGGGCGCCGCGACGCGGTGCGGCTGGCGGCCCGGGCGCTGGCGGGGGATAGCCGGCCGGACGACCCGATCGCCCTGCCCGCCGGCGCGCCCTACGGCGCTGTCGTCGTGAACAGCGAAGCCTGCACAATGTGCCTGGCCTGCGCCGGGCTCTGCCCCCCGGGCGCGCTGCTGGACAACCCGGACCGGCCGGAGCTCAGCTTCCGTGAGGAGGCCTGCCTGCAATGCGGCATCTGCGCCGATACCTGCCCGGAAAACGCGATCACGCTGGTGCCGCAGCTTGACCTCTCGGACGCCGTGCTGTCGGGCCGGATTCTCAACGAGGAGGAGCCCTTTGCCTGCGTCGAATGCGGTGCGCTGTTCGGGGTCAAGTCCACCATCGACCGGATCACCGAGAAGCTGAAGGACAAGCACGAGCTCTTCACCGGCTCGGACAATATCCGCCTGATCCAGATGTGCGACGATTGTCGGATCCGCGCGCAATACCATTCAGATTCCGCGCCCATGTTCATGGGCGAACGGCCAAAGGTGCGCACGACCGAGGATTACCTGGCAGAGCGCGAGAAGGACGAGAAGGGCGACTGACCCAACCTTGACAAGCATTTCGCCGCGCCGCACATCCGGTGCGCCACACAAGGAAATGAGCCCAATGAACGAAGACGCTTTCAACATGTCGATGCGCAAGTTCCTCAAGCAGGTGGGCGTGACCTCGCAGCAGCAGATCGAACAGGCGATCCGTGCGGCGAACCCGTCCAGCCCCGTAAAGGTGCGCGCGGTCGTCACCATCCCAGAACTTGGCATGGAGCACGTGATCGAGGGCGAGATCACAACCGGAGGCGTTGAATGAGCGTCACTGCCGAGGATGTTGTCGCGACGCTGGAGAAGATTGTCGATCCGGGACAGGGCAAAGACCTGATCTCGGCCGGCATGGCCAAGGCGATCTCGGTCACCGACGGCGAGGTGAGTTTCGTGATCGAGGTCGACCCGGCCAAGGGCGCGGCGATGGAACCGGTCCGGGCGGCGGCCCAGGCGGCGGTCGAAAAGCTGCCGGGTGTCGGCAAGGTCTCGGCGATCCTGACCGCCCATTCCGACACGCCAACGGCCCCGGCACCAAAAGGTCCGCCGCCAGAGCTCAATGTCGGCCGGCGCCCTCCCACCGAACCTGCTGACAAGAAGATCCCCGGCGTCGACCATGTGATCGCCATTGCGTCGGGCAAGGGGGGTGTCGGCAAATCGACCGTGACCGCCAACCTGGCGGTGGCGTTGACGGCCCGGGGCCTGCGGGTCGGTCTGCTGGACGCGGACGTCTATGGCCCGTCGCAGCCCCGGATGCTGGGCATCTCGGGCCGGCCCTCATCGCCCGACGGCAAGATCATCCTGCCGTTGCGCAATCACGGGGTCACCGCCATGTCGATTGGCTTTATGGTGCCCGAGGGCGAGGCGGTCGTCTGGCGCGGTCCGATGCTGATGGGCGCGCTGCAACAATTCCTGGGACAGGTGCAGTGGGGGCGGCTGGACGTGCTGTTGGTCGACCTGCCGCCTGGCACCGGCGATGTGCAATTGACGCTGAGCCAGAAGGCCGAGGTGACCGGCGCCGTTATTGTCTCGACACCCCAGGATATCGCTTTGCTCGACGCCCGCAAGGCATTGGATATGTTTAATAAAACCGAGACGCCGGTGCTTGGTTTGATTGAGAACATGTCGACCTATATCTGCCCGAATTGCGGTCACGAGGCGCATATTTTCGGACATGGGGGCGCCAAGGCCGAGGCCGAGAAGCTGGGAATTCCATTCTTGGGCGAGGTGCCGTTGGACATCGACATTCGGGTCGCGGGGGACAGCGGCGCGCCGATCGTCGCGGCCAAGCCACATCTGCCGCAGGCCCGCGCATTTATGGATATCGCCGAGCGTCTGATCGACGGCCCGGCATTCGGGTAAATCCATGGAAATTGACGACGCCCCCAGTTTTCCGCCGCTCCTGCGCGGCGAGGAGACGGCGCCCGGCATGGACCCCTTCGCCAAGGCCGTCGCGGCGGCGGCACTGGGCACCGAGTCCGGGCTTATCTGCTGGGCGCGCGATGAGACGGCAATGCGCGCAGCGCTGGTCCTGGCCCCGGAGGCACCACTGGCTCAAGCTGTCGGCATCACCTTCGCAGTGGCTCACGGGCTGGGGGACTCGCTTGGGGCTCTGGCCCCGCCAGAGGTTGCCCTCCACTACGTCTGGCCCGGCGAGTTCAAGGTCAACGGCGCCGATTGCGGACGGTTGCGTGTGGCCGCCGCGACCACCGACCCGGCGGCCGAGCCGGATTGGCTGGTTGTGGGGATCGAGTTGCCATATCTGCCACCCTCGGAGCTCGAGCCAGGGCAGCGGCCGGATCAGACCAGCCTGGTCGAAGAGGGCTGCCTGGACGTCACGCCGATGAAGCTGCTTGAGAGCTGGTCGCGGCACACTTTGGTCTGGATCAACCGCTGGCTGGATGACGGGTTCGAGCCACTGCATGCCGCTTGGCGCGAGCGCGCTTGGGAGATGGGCGAGCCCCTGCCCGATGGCAGCGGAATATTCATGGGGCTCGACGAGCTGGGTGGCATGCTGTTCAAGACCGACGAAGGCACCCAGATACGATCGCTGATAACGATGCTGGAGGATGCCGCGTGAGGCTGGCCCGCACATTGCGCTTCGACGAATCCGACGAGCGGGTCTTCGACGTCCCGGCGGAACCGGACGAATGGGCGATCTCGGGCGCCTTCGAGTTCTCGGACTGGACCGGCGAGATGCTGACCGGCAAGCCGCGCCAAGCCTTCGCCAACGGCTGGCTGGGGCTTGAAAGCTTCGGGCGCGCAACCTTCGTCGCCACGGCTCAGATCGAGCAGGCAGAGTATGACACCCTGGTTGAGCGACTGGCCGGGCATTTCGTCGATGCTTACGGCGCGCCCGATCTCGCTGCGGCCCGGCCCGTCGCCGAGGACGAACTGCGCTTCATGCGCGAGATGTGCGAGGACCACGATGCGAACACGCTGCTGGTGGTTCAACGCGAGATGGTCGAGGCCGGTGTCTCGGAGAGTTTCCGTGCGATCAAGCCCCAAGAGGCCTCGCTCGACATGGTCGCGATCCATGGCGACTTGGACGACGTTTAAAGAAACCTTGGCCTGAGCCGGACCGCCATCCTAGCATTGGGGCGACCGGCGCCGCCGGGCGCAGACCAGCGGCGCCATTCCTTGAAAGCAGAATTTGAGGGAGACCCCAATGTGTGATCACTGCGTCATCGAAAGCGTGAAGCAGCGGATGCTGAGCCGCCGCGATCTATTGCGCGCCGCGCCCGCCGTGGCCGTGGGTGCCACTGTGGCGGCGGCCCCGGTAGCGCCCGCCGCGGCCGCCACCTCCAGCGTTATCGACATGACCCACGAGGTGCATGAAGGTTTCCCGACCTATTTCGGCGCCCCCGGAATCGGCCTGACCCACAAATTTAATTTCGCCGAGAACGGCTTCAATCTGTTCGAGCTGACCCTTAACGAGCATACCGGCGCTCATATCGACGCGCCGCTGCACTTCTCGGCCGATGGACAGAGTGTGGCCGAAATCCCAGTCGAGAACCTGGTCGTGCCGCTCGCCTGCGTCGATATCCGCGCGCGCGCCGCCGAAGATGCGGACACGCTGGTAACTCCCGATGACCTGAAGGCATGGCAATCCGCCAATGGCGACTTCCCTGAGAAATGCTGCGTCGCGATGAATTCCGGTTGGGACAAGCCCGTCAGCTCAGACAAGTTCCGCGGCGTCGACGCCGAGGGCAAGCAGCACTATCCCGGCTTCCACGCGGAAGCCGCGCAGATGCTGATGGAGGAAAGCTCGGCCGTTGGTCTTGCGGTGGATACGCTCTCGCTCGATCACGGAATATCGGCCGATTTCAAAACCCACTATGCCTGGCTGCCGACCAACCGGTGGGGGATCGAGAACCTAGCCAACCTGGATGCGGTTCCCGCGACGGGCGCGACGCTCGTCGTTGGCGCACCCAAATGGCGCGGCGGCTCGGGCGGCCCATCGCGCGTGATCGCGCTCGTCTGATCCGCGCGGCCGATCCCGATTTCCGTGACCGGCCATCGTGCCGCCGTCAGGCAGCCTGTTGGCGCAGGGACGAGAAGCTGTCGCGTGATCGCATACGCTCGGCCCATCTGTTGGCATGGGTACAACCACCGGGCGGCTGCGTCTCGGTGATGTCGGCAATGGTAAATGACTCGCCCGCGATGAAGGGCCGGCAATCGGATAACTTTCGGTCCAACCATGCCCAGTTCTCGGCGAAGAGCCGCTTCTGCGATTCCGCATAGGCCGGGATCTGCTCGAGCTTGTCGGCGAAGAACGCCAGCGAGTCACGCCCCATATCGCCGATCGGTCCGAAGATGTGGAACTCGATCCTGCGGTTCCACATTTCGACCATTGCGGCTTCGACGGCGTCCTCGCCGAGCAGGCTGGGTTTTGGATGCAGCACTTCGAAGTATCGGCAAATCGCCACGCTCTCGGTCAAGATACGGCCATCATCGAGTTCCAGGACCGGCAACTCGCCCAGCGAGTTTATGGCGAGAAACGCCGGAGTTCGCGTGCCGCCCTGCAAAACGTCGATCATTTCGCGCTCGACCTCTATGCCCTTCTCGGCCAAAAAGACGTTCACACGCAGCGAGTTAGGGGTCATCGCATCATAGAGTTTCACGGTCTCGGTCTCCGGTTCTTGGGCGGTGAATTTAAAATCAACTAGTCGGTCGACTAATCTCCGAAACTGAATTAATCAACCACCAAGTTGACTTTTCTGGAGCCGGTAGGATGACCGAACTCAACCGAACTTTTTCCGCCCTGTCGGACACGACCAGGCGGGCAATCGTCAACCGGTTGGCCGAGGGCGAGGCGCCGCTGTCGGATTTGGCCAAGCCTTTCGACATGTCGCTGACCGCGGTCTCGAAGCATGTGCGGATACTGTCGGATGCGGGTCTGGTCCGGATCAGCAAACGGGGCCGGACGCGATACTGCGAATTGGAGGCCGCGCCGATGAAAGAGGCCTCCGCCTGGCTCGAGACCTACCGCCAGTTCTGGGAGGGACAGTTCGAGTCGCTCTCGCGCTATCTCGGAGAAAAACCATGACGCTCGCCTTCCTGAAAAGTGCGCCCGGCGCCGAGCCGGTCATCGTCGAGGGATTGATCGCGGCCCCGGTTTCGCGGGTCTATCGGGCATGGACCGATCCCGAGGATATCGAGAATTGGTTTGTCTGAAACCCGGCGGCCCAGTCTCGGCCAAAATCGAACTCAGGGTGGGCGGGCAATGGCGGTTCGTCATGTCGGAGGACGCGGACACGCGATCCGTCCTCGAAGGCGAATACTTGCGGATCGAGGAGGACAGGTGCCTGGCGTTCACTTGGCGGCATGTGCGAGAGACCGACGACGGCACCCGCGACGCGACGGCACCGTCGCAGGTGACCGTGACTTTCCGGGCCGAGGGTGCGGCTACCCAATTGCATCTGCGCCACGAGGGGATCGCGCGTGAGGATGGACGCCGCGGCGTCGGCCAGGGTTGGGAAGCGACCTTCAGGCATCTCAGCGATCGGCTCGCTGCCGAGAGCTAAGCCCGGCCCGAATGCTCAGCCCCGTTGCTGACCCTTCGGCTGGCGCATGAAGGTCAACAGCGCGAAGCGCACGCCCTTGGTGACCGGGAGCGCTTCGTGCAGCAGCGAGCACGAAAAGATCACCGCGCCGCCATTGCCAGGCTTGTAGCCGTGGGGCCCGTATTCCGGGAACACCAGTTCGCCGCCCTCGTATTCGTCGCCGTTTAGGTTCAGCGTCATTGCGAAACGGCGGTCCGCGGTCTCGGGCGAAATGTTGTCGCGGTGGGTGTGAAAACGATCCTCGCGGTCAGCGGCATAGCGGCAGACCAGGAACCGGTCGAAGACAAATCCTTGGAAATCGAAGGCCTTAGCCATCTCGGGCGCCACGCGGCGCCCGATGATGCTGTTGAGTGTCTTGTTCATCTCCGGGTCCTCGATCTTCAGATCGAGGCGCTTTTTTACCACGTGATGCACGCGCTGCAGCTCTTGCCCGGCCAACACCGAGCCGACCGTCCCCTCCTGCACGTCGCCGGTCTCGAAGAGACCCATCAGCGCCTTGCACATGGCCGGATCGAGAAGGTCGGGCATGGTCAGGACCGGAGCGGTGGTATTGCGGCTCTCAGGCGCGGGCCGGGGCGGCCGGGCGGCATAGAAGGCCAGCACCTGGTCGGCCAGCGCGCCGGAATTACCGGTCATTGTCGCCAGAAGCCGCTGGTTCGGGTCCAGCAATAGTGCCACCGCCTGGCCGCCGGTCAGGATGTCTGCGCCAAGACCGGTCTGGGATAGATATGCAGCACTGATCTTGTGCTCTGCATCTGCCCAGACATACAGCTTGGTCGACAGTGCCTTGACCGCCTCTTGGGGCGCCTGAGCGATGCAGAAAACGTCGACCCCCGCCGCCGCGAACGCCTCGGCGGCGCCCTGGAAAGCCACCAGGGCCGCCGGCAGGATCGGCGGCTGGAACGGCCCGGTTAGCAGAAGAACCACAGGCCGCCCCTCGACCCGGTCATAGAACATCGTAAATTTGCCGTTGTGGTCTGGCAGAACGAAGTTCGGCGCGCGGTCGCCCGCGGCCAGGGCTTCACTTGGGGCGTCGAGCACGGTCACAGGGATCAGCCCTTTCTTCGGTCGGTCTCGACCCGGTTCTAGTGCACGCCGGCTGGGTCGTCGATAGTTTCCGGCCAGTGGCAGCGGTGGTGCTGGCCGGGGCTTGGCGCCGCCGGTGCCAGGGCCTAACCTCGCCGGGTTCGCATATCAGCACAGGGGTCATCAAATGCGGCTAGAGGGCAAGCGAGCACTGGTCACCGCGGCGGGCCAGGGGATTGGCCGCGCCTCGGCCGAGGCGTTGATGCGCGAGGGCGCCCAGGTCTTCGCGTCCGACATCAACATGCAGACGCTGGGCACGCTGGAGGGCGCCGAGACGTTCACGCTGGACGCCCGCGATCCCGATCAGATCGCTGCCGGCGCCGAGCGGGCGCGGCCGGATATCCTGGTCAACTGCGCGGGCTTCGTCCATGCGGGCGCGATCCTGGACGCGACCGAGGAGGAGTGGGATTTTGCCTTCGACCTGAACGTGAAATCCATGTTCCGCACGATCCGCGCCTGCCTGCCCGGAATGCTGCAGCGCGGGGCTGGATCGATCATCAACATGGCCTCGGCGGCCTCGTCGATCATGGGCGCGCCGAACCGCTGCGTCTACGGGGCAACGAAGGGCGCCGTGATCGGCCTGACCAAGGCGGTGGCGAAGGACCACATCGCCCAGGGCATCCGCTGCAACGCGGTCTGCCCGGGCACGGTCGACACACCCTCGCTGCATGACCGAATGCGCGCGACCGGGGACTACGAGGAGGCAGTGAAAGCCTTCATCGCGCGCCAGGATATGGGGCGGCTTGCGTCGGCCGACGAAATCGCGGCGCTGGTGGTTTATCTCGGCAGTGACGAAAGCGCCTTTATGACCGGCCAAACGGTCGTCATCGACGGCGGATGGTCAGGATAATTGGCCGATGCCCTGGACTTGATCCGGGGTATGGGCGAGCGACAAGGGTACGGCAAAGTCCCGGCTTAAGGCCGAGACAAGTGACAAAAGAGGACAACAGATGAAACTGATGCGCGTCGGCCCAAAGGGTGCCGAGAAACCCGCAATCCTGGACGCCGACGGCGTCATCAAGGACCTGGGCGCCCACGTGGCCGATATCGACGGTGCCGCGCTTTCCACCGAGAGCCTGGCGAAGCTGGCCGTGATCGACCCGGCCTCGCTGCCGGCGGTGGCCGAGGGCGCCCGGATCGGCCCCTGCGTCGGCAACATCGGCAAGCTCTGCTGTGTCGGCCTCAACTATTCCGACCACGCCGCCGAGACCGGCGCCGAGGTGCCACCCGAGCCCATTCTGTTTGGCAAGGCGGTGACCTCGGTCTCGGGCCCCAACGACGACATCGAGACCCCGCGCGGCTCGGACGCGCTCGACTACGAGGTCGAGATTGCAATCGTCATCGGCACGACAGCGAAGAACGTGGCCGAGGCCGACGCGATGGACCACGTGGCGGGCTTCGCGGTCTTCAACGACGTCTCCGAGCGCACCTTCCAGACCAAGCGGTCAGGCCAGTGGCTTAAGGGCAAGAGCCACGACACCTTCGGCCCGCTGGGCCCCTGGATGGTCACCAGGGACGAGATCGCCGATTTCGACGACCTGGCGATGCACCTCGACGTGAATGGCCAGCGGCGTCAGACCGGCAACACCTCGACGATGATTTTCCGCATTCCCCACATCGTCAGCTACATCTCGCAATTCATGACGCTTTATCCCGGGGACGTGATCCCCACTGGCACGCCTCCGGGTGTGGCCATGGGCATGACGCCTCCGGGCTGGCTGAAACCCGGCGACGTGGTGGAATTGGGTATCGAGGGACTGGGGACACAACGTCAGACGGTGGCGGGAGAGGTTTGAGGGGACGGCTTACGCTACCTCCTGGTGCACCTCGATCACGTTGCCCTCTGTATCCATGAAAAACACTTGATGCCAGGATTTGGCGAAGGTCGTTCCGTAGTCGGAGTACGGAATGCCCTTTTCGTCAAGAATCTTCAGGAAAGCCGCGATATCGTCTGTGCGGAAAGCGATGTGCCCACGGTCGACGGGATTGATTACCTGCCCGTTCCTGAAAGCCACATCGAGTTCACGTTCGGCGAGGTGCATTTGCATTTTGCCCTCCGTTGCGAAGCGGATTTTGCCGCTGTAGCCGACGGCCTGGGTTGCCTCGGTGCGAGGGAAGTTGTCTTGCGGGACGTCGTCAAGGCCCAGCACGTTCGTGTAGAAATCATGCATCCGGTCAACATTCTCCGAGACGAAGTTGATGTGGTGAAATTCCAGTTTCATCACGGATACTGCCTCTCTGCCTGTTGCTGCGCGGCCCATCTCGGGACCCAAATCAGTTCGCAAATTCCTTCAGTATGGCAATTGCCTGCGCGTGCACCGCAGCGTCGCCCGCCGCCACTGCCTGGCCGCCCCAGCGGCAATCGCCGCCCTGCCAGTCGGTCACGACGCCGCCCGCGGCCTGGATCAGGGCCGCCGGAGCAGCGATGTCGTAGGCGTTGAGCGAAGACTCGATCACCAAGTCAACATGGCCCGCGGCGACCAGAGCATAGGCGTAGCAATCGGTGCCGTAGCGGGCCAACCTGACATGGGCTTCGACCGCACGGTAGCCCTCCCATTCCCGGCCATCGAAAATGTCCGGCGAGGTGGTGAAGAGCGTCGCCTCGGCCAGGCTGGCGCAGGAGCGGGTGGCGATTGCCTGGGTCTCGTCGCGGAAAGTCAGCCAGGCACGCGCCGCGTCATCGGCCTTCACGCCGACGAAACGCTCGCCGATATGCGGTTGATCGACGATGCCGACCCGTCCGGTCTGGCCGTCATCGAGCGCGATCAGAGTGCCCCAGACCGGCAGGCCGGAGATGAACGCACGGGTGCCGTCGATCGGGTCGACAACCCAGGTCAGGCCACTGGTGCCTTCGGTCAGCCCCTCCTCCTCGCCAAATACTCCGTCATCCGGGCGCTCGGCTGTCAGAATGGCGCGGATCGCGGCCTCGGCCTCTCGGTCGGCAATGGTCACGGGATCGAAGGCACCGTCGTTCTTCTTATTATCTGTGCTCAGTGCCCGCGAGCGGAAGTGGGGCAAGCATGCAGCGCCGGCCGCATCGGCCAGACGGCAAGCAAGATCGGTAAGTGCGGTGAAGTCTGAAGGGGTCATTGACCGGGCTAAGATCGGATCGGGCGTAGCACCCGCCCGTTCTGCCCGCTACCCCCCAAAACGTCAACACGGGCCCCGGCACCTGGCCGGAGCCCGTGGTGTTGTGGCGTAACAGCTCAGGCCGCTTCGCTGAGAACACGGGCGAGATCGAACAACCGCCGCCGCTGCGTTTCCGGAATTGCGTAGTACGACCGAACCAGTTCCAGCGCTTCCTTGTCTGTCAGGACATCCCCCTGGGCCTCACCGGTATCCGGCGCTTGGCCATCCAGTCCCTCGAAGAAAAACGACACCGGCACCTGCAGGGCCGCCGCAATGTCCCACATGCGGCTAGCACTGATGCGGTTCGCGCCAGTTTCGTATTTCTGGATCTGCTGAAACTTGATGCCGACACTCTCGGCAAGTTGAAATTGAGTCATCCCCAGCATCCAACGCCGCTGGCGAACCCTCTGACCCACGTGCACATCCACTGGATGAGCCATACTGAACCCCCTTTTGTTGAACCAACCCACAGATACACTATTATTCTAAATTGAATTAGGCGACTATAGGGCAACGCCCTGGGAAACTACTTGAGATTGAAAGTAGAATTGGCAAATCAACCCTGGGTTGTGAAGGTAGCTTATTGATAGCTTGAGCTGAGGCTTCTAAGCCACTGAGAACGCTGAATACGGCGGAAATGCGGCGAACGGGAATCGTCCGCAAGCGAATCAATCGTGATTCGGAGAAGGCCGCAGCGACGCCAGCGCCGGGCTGGCGCGGCGGACCCCGGTTGCCGGGGATCCGCGCTCGCCTATCGCGGTATCAGGCTGCTTCGCTAAGGACGCGGGCCAGGTCGAACAGGCGTCTGCGCTGTCCCTCCGGCATCGCGTAGTAGGCACGGACCAGGTCCAGAGCCTCTTTGTCCGTCAGCACATCGCCACGGGCATCCTGGTTTTCCACCGCCTGGCCTTCCAGCCCTTCGAAGAAAAACGCAATGGGTACGTCGAGCGTCCCCGCGATGTCCCATAGCCTGCTGGCGCTGACCCGGTTGGCACCGGTTTCGTATTTTTGGATTTGCTGGAACTTGATTCCAACCTTCTCGCCCAACTGCTGCTGGGTCATGCCCATCATCCAACGCCGTTGACGTACGCGCTGTCCCACATGGACGTCGACAGGATGCCTCATCTGATTATCCCTTTGACTGCTCACTCTGACCACTCGCTCTCGTTGGCCCTCTCAGGCGAAATGAGACTACGTCAGGCACCTTGGTTTTCGCGTGCAATTTTTTTCAAATTGGATGATTTTTCCGCCCCCAACTGCCGGTTTGTTGCTCAAATACAACGAAAACGGGTATTTCAACGTAAAAATTCGCCTGCCTTAAAATCTAATAATCCGAAAAAGTTACCGGAAAACTCTAAAGTATGACTCGCAGTTGGGTCACCGCTATCGGCATTTCTGGTCCAGATATTGGGGGATCGATGGGGCTTTTCGCGGGACCCCAGGATCAGGCATCCGTGCTGACCGGACAGGTGACACCCATGCCGCCCAGCCCGCAATAGCCGCCCGGGTTCTTGGCCAGATATTGCTGGTGATAGTCCTCGGCGAAATAGAACTCGTCGGCAGGCACGATCTCGGTGGTGATCTTGCCGTGGCCCGCTTTCGCCAATCGTTCTTGGAACCGATCGCGGGTCTCGCGGGCCAAGCGCGCCTGCTCGTCGTCATAGGTATAGATGCCCGAGCGGTATTGGGTGCCGATATCGTTGCCCTGGCGCATACCCTGGGTTGGGTCGTGGTTCTCCCAGAAAACCTTGAGCAGAGTTTCGTAGGAAATCTTGTTCGGGTCATAAACCACGCGCACCACCTCGTTATGGCCGGTGCGGCCCGAGCAGACCTCTTGATAGGTGGCGTTCGGCGTCTCGCCTGCCGCATAACCCGCCGCGGTGACCCAGACGCCCGGTAGCGTCCAGAACTGCCGCTCGGTGCCCCAGAAACAGCCCATACCGAACATGGCCAGCTTCATGCCTTGCGCATAAGGCCCAGCCAGGGGATTGCCATTGACGAAGTGATGCTCGGCGGTCGGAATCTGAAAATCGCGCCCTGGCAAGGCGGTTCCGGTTTCAGGCATGGCGGTTTTCTTGAACAGGCCGAACATCGCAAATCCTTCTCATCCCCGGGCGCAAACTGGCAGTGCCCCAAACAGGTGTCCCGGGATTATGGGGCGGTTTCGCCGTGGAACAAGTGCGCGCCCAAAAAGCAGCCACTGAATTGCGAACATGTGGGGAACAAACGCTTCCCCTGTCCGGCCCGCGCCGTTATGGTCTGCGCCTATGAACGGGATGGATATCGACGAGGCCGCAGCTTTCGAGCAGTGGGACCAGCGGCCGCTTTCTGAACGCGCCACCGCGCCCGTGCCGTACCTCGACAGCCTGAACCCGGACCAGCGAAAGGCGGTCGAGGCGCTGGAGGGGCCAGTACTGGTGCTGGCGGGCGCCGGCACCGGCAAGACCCGTGCGTTGACTACGCGGCTTGCACACCTGATCCACACAAGGCGCGCCTGGCCCAGCCAGATCCTGGCGGTCACCTTCACCAACAAGGCCGCCCGCGAGATGAAGCACCGGATCGGCGATCTGGTCGGCGGCACTGTCGAGGGAATGCCCTGGCTCGGCACATTCCACTCGATCTGCGTCAAAATCCTGCGCCGCCATGCGGAATTGGCGGAGCTGAAATCCACCTTCACGATCCTGGATACCGACGACCAGATCAGGCTGATCAAGCAGCTGTTGGCGGCCGAGAACGTGGACGAGAAGCGTTGGCCGGCGCGGCTCTTCGCCTCGATGGTCGACCGCTGGAAAAACCGCGCGCAAGGCCCAGGCCAGGTGCCACCCGACGAATGTGGCTTCGCCAACGGCCGGGGCGCCGAGTTCTATCAGCTTTACCAAGACCGGCTACGAGTATTGAACGCGGTCGATTTCGGCGACTTGCTGCTTCACGTGGTGCAGATATTCCAGAAGAACCCGGACGTGCTGGCCGACTACCAGAGCCGGTTCAAATACATTCTGGTCGACGAGTATCAGGACACCAACGTGGCCCAATATCTGTGGCTGCGGCTGCTGGCGGCGGAGCACCGGAATATCTGCTGTGTCGGCGACGACGACCAGTCGATCTATGGCTGGCGCGGGGCCGAGGTCGGCAACATCCTGCGATTCGAGCGTGATTTTGAAGGTGCCGAGGTCATCCGGTTGGAACAGAACTACCGCTCGACCCCGCATATCCTTGCCGCCGCGTCGGGTGTCATCGCGGCCAACAAGGACCGGCTCGGCAAGACGCTATGGACCGACGCCAATGACGGCGAAAAAGTCCGGCTGATCGGCCACTGGGATGGCGACGAGGAGGCCCGCTGGATCGGCGAGGAGATCGAGGCATACCAGCGGGGCACAAGGGGCCACGAGGCGCTGGGCCTGGACGACATGGCAATCTTGGTGCGCGCCTCGTTCCAAATGCGCGCGTTCGAAGATCGGTTCCTGACCATCGGCTTGCCCTACCGCGTCATCGGCGGCCCGCGCTTCTACGAGCGGATGGAGATCCGCGACGCCATGGCCTATTTCCGCGTCGCGGTCAGCCCCGATGACGGACTTGCCTTCGAGCGGATCGTCAACACGCCGAAGCGCGGCTTGGGCGACAAGGCACAGCAATCTATCAACTGGGTGGCGCGCCAGAAAGGGGTGACGTTGCTCGAGGCGGCCCGGCTCTCGGCCGAGAGCGGCGAGGGCATGACCAAGAAGGCCGCCAACGGCCTGGGCAAGTTGGTCGCTCAGTTCGACCGTTGGCAAGCGGAGCTCGCCGCACCAGGCGCCAACCACGTGGAGATTGCGGGGCGGATTCTGGACGAGAGCGGCTACACCGCGATGTGGCAGGCCGACAAGTCGCCAGACGCGCCCGGCCGTCTGGAGAACCTGAAGGAGTTGGTCCAGGCGCTGGAGGAGTTCGAGAACCTGCAGGGGTTCCTGGAGCATGTCAGCCTAGTCATGGACAACGACTCGGACGAACCGGGCGAAAAGGTCTCGATCATGACGCTGCACGGCGCCAAGGGGTTGGAGTTCCCTTGCGTCTTCCTGCCGGGCTGGGAGGACGGGCTTTTCCCCAGCCAGCGTTCGATGGACGAGAACGGAGTTAAGGGCCTCGAGGAGGAGCGGCGGCTGGCCTATGTGGGCCTGACCCGCGCGCAGGATCACCTAACTATCAGCTTCGCCGCCAACCGGCACATCTATGGGCGCTGGCAGAGCTCGCTTCCCTCGCGCTTCATCGACGAATTGCCGGGGAACCATGTTGAGGTGCTGACGCCCCCAGGGCTCTATGGTGGTGGTTTCGGCGCATCCGCCCCGGGGGCTGGCGGCTACGGGGGGGCGGCGACCTCGGAAGAAGCAGAGGGATCGGTGCTGGAAGAACGCGCCGTCCAGGCCTCGACCTACAACTCGCCGGGCTGGCGGCGCATGGCCGCACGGCGCGGCGAGCACGGCCTTGGCCAGCCGCGCGAGGCGCGCAATCTTGTGGTCGACGCTCAGGCCGCCAGCCGGTTCGAGGTTGGAACCCGGGTCTTCCACCAGAAATTTGGCTACGGAAACATCACCGGGATCGAGGGCGACAAGCTGACGGTCGCCTTCGAGAAGGCCGGCGACAAGAAGGTGGTGGCGTCCTTTGTGACCGAAGCCAAAGCCACGGGCGGCGCCGACGAAGTGCCGTTCTAGCCTGTGCTGCTCGACTATTTCTCCATTCAAATCGGTCAAGCGCCACCCGAAATCAGGGGCGATGCACCGTTCAGGTGCATCTTGGCTGTAAATGGAAAGGCGGACGACGCATGGCGCGGCACGATCAGTGAATGGCTGGTCTCGGCCGGGTGCTTATATCTGATGGTCTGGGGCGAGGATGCCGAGGTCTGGCACGACGCCGTCGACAAGGCGCATCTGCAAGAATTCGACTACGGTGACGTTCCAGACAATCGTTTCGTCATGACCACGTGGCACGACAATGAAAGCCTGGAAGACGTCATGATTCTTCGCGAAGTTCGCAGCGGAGCACCCGACGATCGAGCTTTCCCGATTGCTGGTCCTGGACGTTGGCAACACGGGACGGCGCGAAATGTTCGCGGAATTGCTCGCCGCGGCCTGACGCGGAATGTGCCGGTTCCGGCCCTGGTGGAAGGGTGGACCGCGCTTCCGCGGATAGCGGTCGCATTTACCAACGGCGGCCCACCTCCCGTCCCGCCTTGACATCCCTCTGTCCGCACCCAAGTCTCGGCGCCTATGTATGATTTCCGGCCCGTGGGCTTCGTTATCGGCAGGCTTGTGATTGTGCTCGGCGCGTCGATGATGGTGCCGTTCCTGTTGGATATCGCTGATCAGAACGGCAATGCGGGTGGCTTCGTTCTGGCTGCCTTCCTGACGTTGACGGCCGGGCTGGCGCTGACGCTGATCACAAGGACCAGCGACGGGGACGGCCTGACGCGGCCCCAGGCATTTTTGCTGACGGTAATCGTTTGGGTGATCCTGCCGATCTTTGGCGCCCTGCCGTTCGTCTTCGGCGCGCCGGCGGCCACCTATACGGATGCCTATTTCGAGGCTATGTCCGGGCTGACCACCACCGGAGCGACGGTCTTCTTTGACCTCGATCAGGCGCCAAGGGGGATGCTGCTATGGCGGGCGCTTCTGCAATGGTTCGGCGGCGTCGGCATCGTCATCGTCGCCATCGTCTTCCTGCCGATGATGCGGATCGGAGGGATGCAGTTCTTCCGCTCGGAAAGCTTCGACCTGGGCTCGAACGTGATGCCCCGGGCAACCGAACTCGCCGCCTCGCTGTTCTACGTCTATGTGATGCTCAGCATCGCCTGCGTGCTGGCCTATTCTGCCGCGGGAATGTCCGCATTCGACGCGCTGGCCCATGCGATGACCACGGTCTCGACCGGGGGCTACGGCACCCACGACAACGGTTTCGAGGCGTTCGGGGTCATGGCGCACTATGTCGCCATCGTCTTCATGTGGCTGGGCGCGCTGCCGTTCATCCGCTTTATCCAACTGGCGCGCGGCAATACGCGGGGGTTTTGGCATGACAGCCAAATCCGGGCCTTCCTGGCGATCATCCTAGCGGTCAGCGCGACCATGGTCGTTTGGCTCGTGATCAACGACCGCCACCCCCTGCCACAGGCTATCCGCGAGGCGCTGTTCAACGTGACCTCGGCGATGACCGGCACCGGCTATGCTTCGGACCCCTACGAGACCTGGGGCGCGTTGCCGGTGGCGCTGTTTTTCGTCATCCCGCTGATCGGAGGCTGCACCGGCTCGACCGCCTGCTCGGCCAAGGTCTTCCGTTATCAGATCCTCTACTCGGCATTGGTTGTGCAGATCAAACGCATCCACTCGCCGCACGGCGTTTTTCCGCTGCGCTATCAGGGACGCCAGGTCGAGCCGGAAGTGGTCTCGTCGATCATGGGCTATTTCTTCGTCTTCTTCTTCTGTCTGTCAGTCTGGGCGATCCTGCTGTCGCTATTGGGGCTGGACACGGTGACCGCGATCTCCGCATCGGTTGCGGCGCTGGCCAATCTGGGCCCGGGGCTCGGGCCCGAGATCGGCCCGTCAGGGAACTATGCCGGATTGCCAGAGACAGCGAAGTGGCTGTTGTCGTTCGGAATGCTGCTGGGGCGGCTGGAGTTCCTGTCGGTCATGGTGCTGTTCATGCCGATCTTCTGGCAGAGGTAGGTGTGTGTGTGCTTATCCACCTCCCGCCCGCCCACCTCCCCGCCCAACCACAAATTGTCCGATATTGGCAAGATTGGTGATTGGGCGGGGAGGTGGGCGGGCGGGAGGTGGAACCACAACTACATCACAAAACAAAGCCGGTCCGCATCCAGGATCGCCGCAGTCATGGTCCGGCTCGAGACTGCGTCGCCGATCCGGTAGAGCTCGAAGCCCGGGTCCTCCGGCCGGGGCTGCGGGCGCCCAGCCAGAAGCGCGTCGAGATCGGTGACGCCGTCGTTCAGCGATCTCTCACGCAAGTTCTGGAAGAGATCGTCCACCGGGACCGTGCCGTGCTCCGCGATCACTTGGGCGGTCAGCACATGGCGCTCGGCGCCGGTCAAATCATGGACCAGGGTCGCCACTAACCGGTTACCATCGCGGGCGACCCCGACCAGGCGTTCTTCGAAAAATGTCATGACCTTTTGGGCGGCCAGGTTGCGGCGGAACACCACGCGGTCCGCGTAGCCGATCTCGGCGGCGATCTGGTCGTCGCGGGTGATCAGGGTGACTTGCGCGCCAGCTCCTGCAGCGATTTCCGCATAGCTCGCCGCCGCCTGGCGCCCGGTGCCGTCCCAGATCAGCACGTCGCCCTCGGCCCGCGCGGCGCCGGTCATCAAGTCCCAGCCACTGGTGCAGTGCTCGGCACCCGGCAGCCAATCCTGGTCCGGCGCGCCTCCCGTGGCGACGATCACGGCCTCCGGGTCCAGGGCCATCACGTCCGTGGGCTCGGCGTAGGTTGAGGTGCGGATGTCGACCCCTAGATGCGCCAACTCCGCCGCGCGCCAATCGACGGCGCCGATCAGGTCGCCCCGCCATGAGGCGCGGGCCGCAACCAGAACCTGACCACCGAGGCGCGGCGCGGCCTCGAACAACGTCACATCGTGCCCACGCTCGGCCGCCACGCGCGCCGCTTCCAGGCCAGCCGGGCCGCCGCCCACCACGACAATCCGGCGGCCGGGCGTTTCGCTGCGCGCCAGCGTCTGCGGCAGCTCCAGCTCGCGGCCCGTCACAGGGTTATGGGCGCAGCGCGGTTTTTTATGCATGCAATGGGAGGCGCCGACGCAGGGGCGGATGCGAGCCTCGTCGCCCCGCGCGATCTTGGTGACGATGTGGGGATCCGCGATATGGGCGCGGGTCATTGCAGCCATGTCCAAGACCCCCTGGCGAACCGCGTGACGGGCGGTGGCCACATCCGTGATCCGCGCGGCGTGGAAGACCGGCAGGCCGACCTGCTGTTTGAACGCGGCGACCGGCTGCAGCCACGGAGCGAGCTTGACCGACATCCCGGGCATGCATTCCTCGGCCAGGGCCAGCGACGTGTCGATGCGGCCGAAATTGGCATTCAGGAAATCGACCGCGCCCTCGCGCTCTAGGATCTGCGCGAAAGAAAGCGCGTCAGCGGCCGAAAGGCCGTCCGGGTTGTTGTCGTCGATCGACAACCGCATGCCGACGACGAAATCGCCCGAGACCCGCTTGCGGATTTCCTCGTGCGCCATCAGGGCGAAGCGCGCCCGGTTTTCCAGCGAGCCACCAAACTCGTCGGTGCGTTTGTTGGTGTCGGGGCCCAGGAACTGGCCGATCAGGTGGCCCGCCGCCATGGTCTCGATGCCGTCGAGCCCGCCCTCCTCGCAGCGCCGCGCCGCTTCGCCGAAGGCGCGCACGACGCGGGCGATGTCGTGGCGGTCCATCCCGCGAGCAAAGCACCGGTGCAGCGTCTCGCGCGAGCGGCTTGGGGCGATGGTCGGCAGCCACCAGCCAGACGTATCCTCGCCCCTTCGGCCTAGATGGGTGATCTGACACATTAGCGCGCAGCCATGGGCGTGAACGCGCCGCGAGAACTCTGTTAGATAGGGCAGGATGTCATCGTTACCGACATCCAATTGCTCGAACACGCTTGGACTGTCCGGCGCAACATTCGACGAGCCTCCGAACATGGTCAGCGCTAGCCCACCCCTGGCTTTCTCCTCGTGATAGGCCTGGAAGCGCGCCTTCGGCAGATTGTCGTGATGGGTGCCGCAGGCATGAGCCGTGCTCATGATCCGGTTCTTCAGCGTCAGCCCTCGGATCGTCAGCGGCTGGAACAGGGGATCGGTTGTGGTGTCGTACATGCGGCGCGGCTCCCAAGATACCCAGCCCATAGTGCTGGGAAACGCGCCCGTGTAAATCGCCACCCGCGGATGATCCGCAGGCTGATGGTGATCGATCGCGCTGGGAAACTGGTACGCCCTACGGGACTCGAACCCGTGTTTCCGCTGTGAAAGGGCCGGTTTTGTGCCTATGCATGTCTAAGTGCATTTACATATAATGGCATATTTACAATGGGATATGGACATTCCCGTTTAAGCTTGTCCACTTTTGTCCAACACCGTATATTGGACAAAAGTTGGGCAAAGGCAGGTTTTCCGGCCTGCAAGGATATAAAACATGGCCAAACGAGTATTGGACAAAACCCTGGATTCCCGCGCTGCCCGGGCCGCATTGAAGGCACGCGGAAAACCCTACTATCGGGCCATCGGACCTGGCCTGCATTTGGGCTATCGGAAGGGCAAGAAAGGCGGGCGCTGGGTGGCGCGCCTTTACGACGGCGACGGCAAATACCGGGTCGAGGTTTTGGCCGACGCTGACGACGCCCTGGATGCTAACGGCGCGACCATCCTCGACTTCTGGCGGGCGCAGGATGCCGCGCGAAATCTCCATGCTGCCCGCTCGGCAGGCGGCAGCGTAAAGGTGGTCCGACGCTACACGGTTGGACAGGCGATCAAAGACTATCTGGACTGGATGGATGGCGCGCGCCGGTCGGCGCAGGACGCCCGCTATCGCGCCGAGGCGCTGATCCTTCCCGAGCTAGGACGGATCGACACCGCGAACTTGACGGCCAAGCGCATTCGGACATGGCAGCGCAAACTCGCCGAGACGCCGCCACGCTTACGGACAGCGAAGGGCGAGAAACAACGCTACCGGCCAGCCGACGATGATCCGGAAGCGATCCGCCGTCGCCGCGCATCTGCAAATCGGACCCTGACCGTCCTAAAGGCCGCGCTGAACCGCGCTTGGCGGGAAGGTCACATTGCCTCGGATTCGGAATGGCGGCGGGCCGAGCCATTCGAGGCCGTCGAAACCGCGCGAGTGCGATATCTGAGCATCGCCGAGGCCAAGCGGTTGATGAACGCAGCAGAGCCATCGTTTCGGATGCTGGTGCAGGCGGCGCTACAGACGGGCGCACGTTACGGCGAATTGGCAGCCCTCAGAGCCTCGGATTTCAACTCGGATTCTGGAACGGTCGTCATTAGCCAGTCGAAATCCGGCAAGGCGCGTCACGTTGTCCTGACCGATGAGGGTGCGGACTTCTTCAAGGCGGCGACTGCGGGCAAGCCGGGCGATGCCGCCATCTTCACCACGCCGACGGGCGCGCCATGGACGAAATCCGCGCAGACGCGGCCCATGGCGGACGCCTGCCGGAACGGCAAGATCACGCCGCCAATCGGCTTCCACGGCTTGCGCCACACCTGGGCCAGCCACGCGGTGATGAACGGCGTGCCGCTCTTGGTCGTCGCCAAGAACCTGGGCCACGCGGACACGCGCATGGTCGAACGGCACTATGGCCATCTCGCGCCTAGCTACATTGCCGACGCAATCCGAGCCGGGGCGCCCCGCTTCGACATCGCGAATGAAGGCAATGTCGAGAGGCTCAGCCGATGACGAATGATGACTACGAGCGCTCACTAAATGCACGCAACCGTGAGCTTGAAGCGAATATCGAAAAAGTGTTGCGGGGTGTGCTGGAGCTTCCTGCTGACGAAAGATCATTCGCCGCGAATTCATGGGAGTCGGATGCTTGCCGAGGCGCATCGCAAACCGCTTCCAAAATCCTGATCGCATCATTCGCCCCGCCGCCGATCGCTAAGACACCAAAGACTGTGGCTAAGGATTTGGCGACCATCAAAAAGAAGTCGGGCTATCTACGTGCCCAGATCGCCGCAATCGACGGTTACACGCGGGGCGTCATCAATCGCGCTGGCAGCACTCATCATCAGGAATACAAGGCCGCCGAGGCAGATGGCGACCTTGAACGGTTTATCGATGCCTTCCAAAAAGCCGGGCAGGTGCCAAGGGAACAGTGGACCATTCCTGCGGCGATGGCGGCGGTGGAGGAACTCGAAAAAGCAATCGCCGTCGCCATCGAGCGGGCAGAAAAGAATTCTCAATCTGAACATTTCCCAAAGGGCGGTGGCCGCCCGCCGGACTTCGTGAAAATGAATGTCGCCATCATCCTTGCCCGGTTCTTCAGGGACGTGGCGGACGAGGAACCAAAGCTATGGCCAGATGATGCGCCAGATGAGCGTTGGAAGCGCGGCGACCCAAGTGAATCCTATGCACTCGCCCTGAAAGAAATCTTTGAAATTCTGGGGCTTCCGCGCGGAATAGTTGCTGCCGGTGAATTCGCGACGTCCAAATTATGAAAATTTAATAATTGCAACGTCCCGTCGGCCTTGTTGTCCTGAATATCTCTATGTGTACTTAGGCGTCTTCGGCTAAATAGCAGGAGGCTTAAATGCCCACTCACACCTATTCGGTAGACGACTTTTGCAAGGCACACGGCATCTGCCGCGCCACCCTCTACAACCTCTGGAAATCCGGCAAAGGCCCGCGCGTCATGCGCGTTGGGCGCCGCCGACTGATTTCCGATGAAGCTGCCGCCGACTGGCGCCGCGAGATGGAAGCGGAGGCAGCATGAATAAAATGAAATGCCCCACCGTTGGCGACGGCGGGGCTGATGCTGAGTTTCAAGGACAGCTTCCAAAGAATAGCCGCGACACCTACAACCTGCAAGCTGGCCTCGCCCTAATAGAGCGCGGCCTGCGTCTGTTACCCGAGACGGACAAGGCGGCGTCGATCATGTGTCGCCGCCTGACCATCGACCAGAACCGTTGGCTGGCCAGAACTGCGCTCAGCGCATTACCGCGCAATGAAGCCGAAGTGGTCGCCAACGAGGCACTCAACTGGGTCCAGGCAGGCGAACCGGTCACGTCGTTCATGAGCGTCCGCGATGCTGCCGCAAGTTGGGCACTGTTCGCATCGCGACCGGAACGCTGCCACTACCTGGCCGCGATCTGGGGCCAGCTTGGCGACGATGATCGCCGCCGGTTCCTAGGGAGGGCGCTATGAACGAGCCCTTCCGAAGCATCCCAAGCCAGCCCGGCATCTTCAACGCGGCGGATCTTCAGACCAAGGAGTTTCCGCCAATCCAGTGGACCGTGCCTGATGTGCTTCCGGAAGGCCTGACGATCCTCGCGGGCAAGCCGAAGGTCGGCAAATCCTTGCTTGCTTTGGATATCGCGTTCGCAGTGGCCGGCGGGGAAGCAGTGCTAGACCGTGAGTGCCAACATGGTGCAGTGCTCTATATGGCGCTTGAGGACAACGAGCGCCGTCTGCAGCGCCGTATGAAGCTATTGAAGCCGGATCAGACTTGGCCCGCAGCGTTGGAGTTCAAAACAAATGCTCAGCGTCTCGATCAAGGTGAGATCGAGCGCCTGGAGAACTGGATAAAGACCAGGGACAATCCACGTCTCATCATCGTTGACACCCTGGCTCTGGTGCGCCCTCACGCACGCGCAAACGACAGCGCGCATATGAGCGACTACGCGGCGCTTAAAGGCCTACACCAACTCGCGAGCGAGACCGGCATTGCTGTCCTTGTGATCCACCATCTCAGGAAGCTCGAAAGTGACGATCCGCTCGATGCCGTCTCTGGGAGCACAGGGCTGACAGGGGCAGCAGACACGCTTCTCATCCTGAACAACCGCCATGCGGATGGCGGTTGCATCCTCTATGGCCGGGGCCAGGATCTCGAAGAGTTCGAAACAGGGCTCGAATTCGACACCGAGACCTGCCGCTGGCACGATGTGGGTAACCCGATCGAAGCCTTTGCCAGTGAGACGCGCGCGGCGATCCTCAAAGCAGTCCATGCCGGCTGTGAGACGCCCGCCGAGGTTCGCGACCACACCGGCCTCGACCATGACCTGGTCAAGAAGACGATGCAGCGCATGGCGCGCACGGATGACCTCAAGAAAGAGAAACGCGGCACTTACGCAATTCCCCAGGACACCCTGTCCCCGGTGTCCCTGTGTCCCCGATCAGACGCAAACGGGGACACAGGGACAGGAGGGACACCCCCTTCGAGAACGAATGGAATGGACCCTAATGCTATGGACCCAAACGCATAGGTATGACGAAGGGGGATCCAATCCCTTCAGGTTATTCACTAATGGACAGGCGACGGGTCGAAATTTTCCAGATCCACAATTCAGAACATGAGGCAGCGATGAATCGAAGAAAACCAAAGGCCCACGCCGAGATCACCGGCGCCGCGATGAAAAATCCAAAGCGCTATCGGGGTTGGGCTGATCCTGCGCCGACCGAGCTTGGTGCACCGCCGAACCGATTGAGCGAAGACGAGCGCCTTGCCTGGGATGAACTAGCGACCGAGCTACCATGGCTCGCGCGATCGGATCGTAAGCTGATCGAGATCACCGTCAAACTTATCGCGCGGCTAAGGCGCAATCCCGAAATGGGCTTGAACGGGCTGGCGCAGCTGCGGCTTTGCTTGCAAGCGCTGGGCGCGACGCCGAGTGACCGAAGCCGGATCGTCGAGGCGCCGGAACCGATCGATCCGGAGGCCGCGCGATTTCTCAGCTGACGGGAGATAATGCGAGGATTACGGAAGTTGATCGCGGGGAGATCGGCGGGCAAATTCACATCGAGTTGATCCAAAAGGCCGACCATTTAAAAAAAGACTCCCCGTCATTTCGTGTCGTCCACCGCCACATTGATCTGCTCTATCGCCGCCTCGATCTCGCGCCGGTCACCTATCCTGCGGGCGCGCTCCAGGATCTCACGAACGTCCAGAAGCGCGCGAAGCAACGGCGCGATAGGTGGCGGGCGTGATGCGGTCATAGTGGCAGGCTAGGTTGTTGATGAACCTGGTTCCAGACCATATCGATCAGGCCAGCAAGTGTCCGCTTCTGACCCGATCCCTTTCATGGGCTGCGGGCCAGCAAATGTCAGTTCCGAGCCCATTCTACCGATCTTCTGCAACGCGGCGAATGGCTTTTATCACGGGAGAGGAAAAAACCTTCAGCAACCGCTTTGGTTTTGAACAAGGATTGTGGTCGTGCAAAACAAGGCAGTTACGTCACTCTCCGCAAACGAACCTTTGCTGCGTATCCCATATGTCTGGCATGTGAACAACACGCTTTCGTCACCCAGGTAACCCGCGTTATTCGTCTCGTCCGGGTTCGTTCGGATCGTTGGAGAACAGTGCGATCTTGTTGCCTTGAGGGTCGCGAAGGTAGCCAACATAAAAATGAGGTCCATACGAGTCACGGGAGCCGGGCTGACCCTCGTCAAAGCCGCCAGCGGCAAGTGCGGCGGAGTGAAGGTCACGAACCTGCTTTTGACTGCTAGCCTAGAATGCGATCATAGCCCGGGAGTAGCCTCGGCGAAGGTAAGCCAAATGAGTAATGCTGGATGGAGCAACAAATGATGAATTCCTGCTAAGGCGCTCGTTTTGCATCCACGCTGATTCAGAACAGGAAGCGATGGCCCTATTGATGTCGCCTTCTATCTGGGCGATATCGAGTGATCGTGAGAGGCAGGGACCGACAAAATCTTGCTTGATCAAGTTAACAAATTTGGCAATTCTTGTTTGTCAACGGGTGTGTATCTGCCCAGTGCAAGAAGTTCAATGAAGAGCCAAAGAACAGCGAAAGCACCACGCGCTCACCGTGTCTCGGTCGCGATCACGGCTGCCGTCCTTTTCATCGATTTGGCGGGGTGCACGGTTGGCCCAGACTATGTGCGGCCGGAAGCGGACGTCAACCCGTCATGGCTCGAGTCCACACCTGCGCTCCAAGACGAGCCCGCGCAGATCCGCGATTGGTGGGCGGTGTTCGACGACCCGGTGCTGACCCGATTGGTCCAGGAGGCATACGAACAAAACCTCACGCTGCGGGCGGCAGGGTTGCGTGTCATCCAGGCCAGAGCCGCTCGCGGCATCGCCGTCGGTGAGTTCTTTCCGCAGGAACAGGAAATTCAGGCGGACTATAGCGCTAGCGAGAGTTCTTTGAACGACGCCAACAATATCCCGTTCCCGCGCCCGACCTTCCAGACCGCGAGCCTGGGCTTTGACGCGGTCTGGGAGCTCGACTTCTGGGGGAAATTCCGCCGAAACATCTACGCCGCGGACGCGGCACTGCTGGGCTCGATTGCGGACTATGACGACGTGCTGGTGACCCTGGTGGCCGACGTCGGGCTGACTTATGTCCAGATTCGAACCCTCGAGCGACGCATCGAACTCGCAAATGCGAACATCAGGCTGCAGCGCCAGGCGTTCGAGCTTACGCGGACACGCTACCGCGATGGCAAAGTGTCGCTGCTCGACGTCACCGAAGCACGCGCGACGCTGCTGAACACGCGATCCAAAGTACCCGATCTCGAGTCATCGTTGCGCAATGCCAAGCTCTCACTGGGCGTACTTCTCGGGCGAACACCGAGCGAGCTCGAACAGGAGCTTGTCGGTGGCTCCGGGATTCCCACGGCTCCGGCCCAGTTGGCGATCGGCGTGCCGGCGGATCTGCTCCGGCGCCGACCCGACGTCCGATCGGCAGAGCGCGTCGCAGCGTTCCAGAGCCAGCAGACCGGCATCGCGACCGCTGATCTGTTTCCGTCAATCTCTATTGGCGGTTCATTCGGGTTCAGAGGATCCGATGCCAACGGTGCGTCCCTTATCAACAACGTGCTCGTCCCTGATTCTGTGGTCTGGTCGATCGGCCCAACCTTGAGCTGGCCGATCCTCAACTACGGCCGCATAGTCAACAACATCCGCGTGGAGGATGCGGCCTTCCAGGAGGCCGTGGTGGACTATCAGAACAGAGTGCTGCAGGCGGCTGCGGAGGTCGAGTCCTCACTGTACGGCTTTTTGAAAGCGCAGGAGCAGCTCGCTTTGCTGACCGAGAGCACGGAGAACGTGCGGAAGTCCCTCAAGCTGTCGACAATCCAGTACATCGAAGGCGAGACTGACTTTCTCCGCGTTGACATCGCCGCCGTGAGGCTGACCCAGCAGCAGGATCGGCTGGCGACGGCCAAGGCGATGGTCGCCTCCAACCTCATCGGTGCGTACAAGGCGCTCGGTGGTGGGTGGGAGCAGCGTCTCGGAAACGAATTCATCCCGGTGGAGATGGCCGAGGAGATGCGGGGACGGACCGACTGGGGCAACATCCTCGATACGCCGGACTATGCAGCCACCACGGATCTGGGATTCCCACGCCCCGCAAACACGGACGATACGTGGCTTGCAACAAAGGCGGAGACCGGGACCAATCGAAGTCGGGCTCGGAAGGATCGCGAATAGCCATGCTCACCGCTGTTCCATCGGAGGTCCAGTTCCTGGGCGTCTACTTTCCGCCGTTGTTTGTGGCGATCATGGCCGGATTGCTGTGCGCGATGGTTGTCACGCAGTTGCTCAACCTGACGGGTCTCAGCCGCATATTCTGGCATCCGCCGCTGGCCTATGCCGCGCTGTGGCTAATGGCGACGGCACTCTTTGGTCTCTTGATCATCGCGCCCTGAGCCTTCTTGAGGAGAACCGGAGCCCAACATGCTAAAGAATATCGCGTCGAAACTGTCGACACTGGTTCTGGTCGTCGTGGCCCTCGTTGTGGCGTACCTGGGCTACCAGCGCTGGATCGAAAGGCCGTGGACACGGGACGGCCAGGTGCGGGCGGACATCGTCAAGATCGCCCCCCGGGTTTCGGGCTACATCGTCGATGTCGCGGTGCAGGACAATCAGTTCGTCCGAAAGGGCGAGTTGCTCTTCAGAATCGACCCCAGCTCTTATCAACTGGCCGTTGACGCGGCGGAAGTCCAGTTGGAACGGGCCAAGGAAGACGTCGCCGCGTTGGAAGCCGCGGTGAAGGCGGCCGAAGCCATGGTCCACCAAATCGAAGCCGGAGTGGCTGCTGCGCGGGCCGAGATCAGGCAACAGGAGGCGGCCTTGGCGAACGCAAAGACAGAATCCGAGCGCGCGACGCGTCTCGCCGATCAGAAGGCGGGGTCGGTGGAGGACGCCCAGGAGAAAGCTACGATCGTCTTGGAGACCAAAGCGGAGGTTGAAACTGCCCGGGCCTCCCTCAGCCGGGCCGAGGCTGCCGTGATTTCCTCGAAGGCCAATCTCGACCAGGCTAAAGCGACCCTCGGTGAGCCCGGCGACTCCAACGTACGCATCCGGGAAGCTACGGTCCGACTCGAGGAAGCACGGCTCAACTTGAGCTGGACGTCGATGAACGCGCCATTTGACGGATTCACCACCAACTTGGACGTTAATGAGGGGCAATTCGGTTCCGCTGGCACCCCAGTTGCGGCGTTCGTCGACAGCAGTTCCTTCCGGGTGGATGGTTATTTCCAGGAATCCAAGCTCAAACACATCATGCAGGAAAGTCGCGCGATCATTACCTTGATGAGCCACCCGGACGTTGAGTTGAAGGGCGTCGTGGACAGCATCGGTTACGCCATCAATCCCCCGAATATTGCCGCCACGGAGGGCGCATCGAACCTGGTCCCCCGGATCGAGCCGACGTTCGACTGGGTGCGCCTGCCGCAACGGGTGCCGGTGCGAATCCGCCTTGAAGAGATTCCCGAAGGCATCCAGCTGGTCTCGGGAATGACGGCTTCGGTGGCGATTGTGCCTGCGCAGTAGGCTTGGACATGAACGAGGTGCTTAACCAGCTCAACCCAACGCGGCTCTTCATTGCCCTGAAGACCTGCCTCGCGCTCATCCTAGGGTACGCCATCATGTTGGAGCTTAACTGGAAGGCGTCTTGGATGGCCATTGTAGTCATCGTTGTGCAGACGGACGCTTTGACGGCGACCCTCAAGAAGGGCCTGCTATATTTCGCCGGAACGTTGGGCGGTGCGATCGCCGCCGTGGCCATGGTCGGGCTGTTTGCACATGATCGCGAACTTTTCACCTTGGCGATGGCGGTTTTGACCGGGTTCGGTTTGTATCGCCTACAGGTCAGCCACTATCCCTACGGATGGCTGATATTCCTGGTCACAGTGGCCCTCGTCGGCTGGTTGCCGGCGCAGGCCACGGGCGCCACCTTCGAACTCGCGGTCGAGCGGGCATCAACCGTCTGCGTGGGGATCATTGTTGCGTTCTTGGTCCACGGGATACTCTGGCCCATCAATGCCGGCGAGAAGTTCGAACGCCAACTGCAGGAATTTCTGGAGGGCGGCCGCGAGCTGTTGTTATTCACGCGCCGGACAGTGGCCGGCGAGGTGCCGGATGCGGCAGCCGGGAGACACATCATAACGGCCCAGGTCAAGATGCTCGCCGCACTGCGCAGCTCGCTGGACGCCGCCGGGGACGATACCGCGCGATTCAAACGGTTTCACGCCGGATACCTTGAGTTAATCGGTCAGCTGCGGGAACTTTTGCTGGCAATCATTGCTGTGCACGATCGCTTCACGAGGCGCACCGAAGGGAAGGTGGAGCGGTCGCCGACCGCGGAATCCGCTGAGCTTCTTGCCACCTTGCAAGCGGTGGAGGGCCAGATGGAAGCGCTCATTGGCGACCTGGCGCGCCTGCGCGACGGCACCTCGATGAATCGAGAGCCCGATGCATATGCTGGGCCGGTGATCGGCAAACGCGGCACGATCGCTACGGCCTACGACGCGATGATTACCGGCGAAGTGGATGCCATTGCGTCACGACTTACGCGGGTCCGTGCGTTACTCGCCCGCGTCGAGAATCCCGGCCAGGCGTCTGCGCCGCTCCGGCCGCCAGCGCACGAACCCTTCAGCTTGACGGGAGAAAAATTCCGGAAGGCCGTGAGTGGCAGCCTCGTAATCGTGCTGATGGCTACGTTCTTCAGCCTGACGCAGTGGCCAATGGGATTGGGGCTCGGAATGGTCTTCGGGACGCTCACCGTCGGCTTCGGCGCTATGCTGCAGTTGATGATGATCCGTCGGCATTTGCTGCTCAGCCTGGTCATTGGACCCGCGATAGCCGCGCCGCTGTATTTTGGGATCATGCCCCGTATCGATCGGTACCAGGAGCTGATACCCTGGCTTTGCATCGCGTTCGTGCCGCTGCTCTACATACAGACCAGCCGTAACCCGAGAACCACGATCCTGATGATCTTCACGTTGATCTCCCTGGTAGCCCTGCTGTCAATTGATAATGAGGAGCAGTCATACTCATTCTCCTCTTTTCTGACGATGTGGTTCGGGTTCGCTGGCGGGTTCGGGATCTCACTGGCCATCTTCGCCCTATTCTCTTCGGTGGTACCTGAACGTGAATTCTCGAAGCAGGTGCATTTCTTCTTCGCCGGCTGTGGTCAATTCATGCAAGAGCTCGGGGAGCGCGCGCCGGGCACGCCCGCGGGAGCGGCGATCATCAGCACCAGCGTGGCGCGATGGCACGGTGTCCTCAAGCAATTACAGTCCTGGTCAAGTGCGATCGACTACAAGAGGGTGCCGGGAAACGACCGTCACAAGGTGCAAGCACTCGTCGAATCGATCGAGCATCTGGCCCTGCGCCTTTCTTCGGCCGAGCATGCCCACCAACAGGCTTTCGAGACCTTAGACGGGGCCCTGCTGAAGCTGCTCGGCCGCTTCCGTGATGCCTGCGTTGAATCGTTCCTGTTGATCGCGAACGCGCTCGCAGATATGAAGCCGATCCCGGACCTACCGGAAACCAGGAGCCTCGTTCGCGAAATCGAGTCTCTGGGTGACGATCTCCGCCGGTCGGCCGCCGGCGATGAGGACACTCGAGCTTCCGTCCTTCGCCTCATGAGCGCAACCGCCCAACTCGGACCATTGGCCGACACGATCCACGACTGTCGCGACAAGGCGAATGCTCTCGATTGGAAGGCGTGGAATCGCAATTACTTTTAGCGACTAGGGGCGGGCGCAGAATCACAGAAACATCACGGTGCTGCTGGTGAACGAGTGGCGGTCAATCTCCACGAGGGTAAAGATGATGAGCGGGGCGTGGCCACCGTCCCACTCTTGCCGCTTTTGAAAGTCGTGTCCTCGCACCTTTAGTTGACGCGAGTCGCGATCAAGATGGCCTTTGCAATAGCAAAGCGCGCTCGACTCGATTTAGTTGTCTTTGTAGAGTTTCTTGAAGCACCCAGCAACTTTGTCGTGAAATGCAAAAGTCCTTCGATCTCATTTCAGTGTAAGTTATTCGATCAATGACAACGAATACCTACTGCCAAGATCGGGCAGTTGATAGGGACTGAATATGAGGTATCGACCTCGCGTTATTAGACTTTCTCTTGCTGCGATGGCGCTTGCACTACTAACGGCATGTTCAGGCATGATGGAGGCACGACCGGTATTCACGCAAAGCGACGAGGGCGGCGGGCTGCAGCTCGCTCCAATGTTTGTTTGCGAGCATAAGCTTGGAGGCAAGATGGAGAACATTTAGGCCTGTGCTCGACAGGTTTCATGATCAAGTTGGAGCGCACCTAGAAGGCCGCAGTCTGGCACGAAGTGTGAGTCCGACCGGGAGCGTTGCTCGGTCGAAAAACTGACGCGCTGCCGGCGCATGGCAGCAGCGATCCGAAAGTCGGCTCACCGGTGCATTCCAGACGTGACCGGTGGAGGTTCCAAAGGGCAACTCATGACCCAACTCGGATGTACCACCCTGGTTGGGTCATGGTCCTAGGCCGACGCTAGTATGAGGCATGCATGACCAACATTGCGCTATGATGTCCCGCCAACTTGGTTTCAGCGATGGGTTTTGAGCTTGCGCGGAGACAAGCTATTCCTGCGTCAACCAACTTCGACTAAGCTGCACTCAGCGAGCGATGCGCTTGAACTTACCGGGTGTCACACGAGGAGAAACCATGCCGAATTTAGCCATCTGCGCGAAACTCATTTCAGTCGCAATTGTCACAATGCTTGCTCTTAACCAGACGGCCAAAGCCGGTCAGGCACTTGACCGGATCATGTCGGAGAAACTGATCCGCTTGGGCGTACGTACCGACGCCCCGCCCTTTGCATTTGTTAACGACGGGCGACCAGTCGGTTTCTCGGTCGATCTTTGCGGCATGATCGCTGGGGCCATCCTCGTAACATCGAAGATCGATACGCTCGATGGCAAGTTCATTTCGGTTCAGACCGATGAACGCTTCGATGCGCTTCAGAGTGGCAAGATCGACGTGCTTTGCGGCGCCACGACCGCAAATCTGAAACGACGCGAAATCGTGTCTTTCAGCATCCCAACTTTCTCGACCGGTATCGGAGCGGTCGTATCCCGCGACGCATCGAAGCTTCTGAAAGAAGTACTCGTCACGGGAGGACCAGCAGCATTGTCGAAAGCTGCAGTTACTGAAGCCCTCGGCGGAAAGACGATCGGTGTTCGAGCCGATACCACGGCGTCCGAATGGCTCGCGAACGGACCACTCGCGAAGATAGAGGGCATCAAGGTGCAAGGGGTCGATGACCATGCCCAGGGCATTGATGCAGTGGCCGATGGCTCGATGACCACTTATTTCGCCGACAAGGCGATCCTGAGGGGATTGCTCATTAACAGCGACAAGCGTGATAATCTTGAAGTCTCGCAGGTCACCTTCACGAACGAACCTTACGCGTTGGCATTGCCTCGCGGCGATGAGGATCTTCGGCTCGTGATCGACCGAGCGCTCAGCTATCTTTACCGCAAGGGCGCAATCTTCCAAGTCTATGCGCGCCATTTCGGCAAGCCAAATGCAACGGCGGTTCTGTTTTACAATCTCGTTGCGCTGCCGGAGTGAGCCGTTGGGATGCCGCACCAATACCCGCGACGCCCCCAAACAATTCTATGGGCGGCGGGGCTCAGAGCTGAGCAAGCTTCTGAAACACGCCGAGGTCATGGCGGTTGAAGGTCCCCGTGACCTGCTTCGCTCTACTGCAGCGGTTCAAGGCAATCTCTGAGACCGGAAGCGACGCACGATCGAGCGAACTGCTCGAGTCAAAAGGGCCATGGCCTTTTGCTACGCGGCGTACCTTTCTGCTTTCCGACGCCTCCCGAGCTGTATGGCGGTCGCGCCATCACCGTAAGGGGCTGCACAGGTTCGAGCTGGGTAAACTGGTCGCCGTCGGCATAAGACTGCGGCGCTCTTTGTGGATGCCCCAGGAACTGAACTGGTGGATTGGTATCGTTTTCGCCCTTGGCGCGCTGCTCTTTGTGGCAGGCAGTGTCCTGAGTCTGGCGCCGACAATTGTGCAGGAATTGTCCCTTGAGGCAAACACTATCAATGCGGTCTTCTTTATTGGATCGGTTCCTTTCACGACCGCTGCATATTTGCAGCTTTATCAGGCGGCAAATGCGAAAGAATTTGTGGGCCTTGGTACCTCCGAACCACAGCGCACCGTTCTGGTCGGTTGGCAACCACACAACGTCGGCTGGCTGAGCTGTGCGCTGCAATTCCTGGGCACGCTTTTTTTCAACGTCAACACTTTTGACGCGATGATTCCTGGCTTGAACTGGATGCAGCAAGACCTGGAGATCTGGGTCCCGAACTTCGCAGGATCAGTCTTGTTCTTGGCCTCCGGTTACTTGGCTTTCGCCGAAACATGCCACGCGCATTTCGCTTGGAAGCCGGCAAGCATTTCCTGGTGGGTCACATTCACCAATCTGCTCGGCTGTGTGGCGTTCATGATTTCAGCAGTGTTTGCCTTTGTCCCTCCGAAGCCTTTCTCTATCGATGCTTTGACCATCAGCGTCATATTCACGCTCGTTGGTGCAATAGGCTTCCTCATAGGCTCCCTCCTAATGTTGCCGGAGACCACAGGGCCGGTGGAAAGATAGTTTAATGCGCGATTGCGGCTAGAAGGCAACGCGTTGATGACCAGCTCTCCTCGGTCGCAGCCAGTTTGATGGTAATGATCGACTTGCTGACGGAGGGTCGAGATGGCACGGAAGTGGTATTCCACTGAGGCGATTATTGGCCGTCTGCGAGGGGCTGAGATGGCTCTCACGGAGGGCGCGACGGTGGCGGAGGTGACCTACTACCGCTGGCGTAAGGAGTATGGCGGCATGCGGGTCGACCAGGCCTGGCGCCTGAAGGAGCTCGAGGTCGAGAATGCCAGGCTCAGGAAGGCGGTGTCCGATCTGAGGCTCGACAAGCTGATCCTGAAGGAGGCGGCTGAGGGAAACTGGTAGGGCCTTCGCGCCGCCGGCGGTTTGTCGACCACGCGGTTCATGAGCTCGGCGTCAGTGAGCGCCGAGCCTGCCGGGCGGTTGGTCAGCATCGCTCGACCCAGTGGCGCCGGCCGACCCGATCTGCGGACGAGCAGCGCCTGACCGAAGCGATCGTCGAGCTGGCCTCGCGCTACGGTCGCTATGGCTATCGCCGGGTCTGGGCGTTGCTGGGGGCGGAGGGCTGGCGGGTGAACCTGAAGCGGGTTCACCGGATCTGGCGGCGCGAAGGCCTCAAGGGTCCCTCTAAGCAGCCAAGGCGAAGCCGCCTTTGGCTCGACTATGGCTTGTGCATCCGGCTTGGGCCGACCTGTCCTTTCCCCCCTAAAACTGGACCACTGCATTGGCCTAGAAAGGGGACAGGACATTACTGCAGTCGATATGCTCTCGGAAATTTTGATACCCTTATCGCCGCCAATCTTAGTCACGGCGACCTATGAATGAAGATGACGATCTTGGTGATCTGACGCACGCGACGTCGGAGTAGGCCTCGGTGGATCGGGACTTCTATTTTGCGAATCAGTTGACCAGTTTTGCCGCGGCATCAGCGATATCACGGCTGAGCCCATGCAACGCTTCGTTCAAGGCGGCAGTTACGACCAGGTAACCGTCTCCCGAATAGATCTGACGGTGCTCCGATCGCCCGATAATCAGTTCGACGCCGTCGTCGGTTCTTACGATTCGCCAATGTGCCTCAACGACGGCTTCTCCAGCGGCCGTCACCTCGAACCGGGACACCTGAACAAAGAGCTCGGCGTCGGCGTCCGTGAAATCGGCCGGCACCACCATAATCGGGCGTTTCGCAAGCAAGTGGGCGAGATCGCCCTGCAGCACCCGGGCGATGCCGAACTTTAGTGGCTCCGCCCACTGATCCACATCGGAAACCTTGAGGCCCGTGCCGCTTTCCTGGCTAACGATGTCCGGGCGATCCAAATATCGTGGCACGTTGACCTCTTCTATAGCCAGCCTTGCCGCCTGGTCGCTTGGTATCTCGGCCGGAGAGCCCAATGCTTCGAGATAGTAAAAGTTCGTCGGCTTACTCTCACAACCGGCGAGTACCACGGCGATCAGCATTAGAAGACGGACACGGTTCATCGCGCTCTGTTCCTTAATCACTTGCCTCGGATGAGGGCACTGGGATTGCGTTCGAGTTCTTCGGCGAGGGCGCGGACGGCGTAAGCCGCCTCCGAGAACTCCGTGAGCGTGCGGTGCAGATCCTTCATCAAGACCGAATCTGGTTCGAGCCTGTCATCGACCGTTGCCAGCACGGTATCGAGACGGGCCATCGTGCCCGGCAGACGGCCAGCTACGTCGCGGACCAGCCGGCGGACCTCGGCCATTGCGGGAGATAGTTCCTCATCCAGGTTGGCGATGGTGGATTCTCCTTGGTTGAACGCATCTTTTGCAGCATCGATGGCATCGCGCAGGCTGGTCGCCGTCGGCTTGACCTCCACATCCAGATCGGAGACCAGGTCGTCGGCATTGCGGACCAGCCGGCGGACCTCGGCCATTGCGGGAGATAGCTCCTCATCCAGGTTGGCGGTGGTGGTCTTCCCTTGGTCGAACGCATCTTTTGCAGCATCGGCGGCATCGCGCAGGCTGGTCGCCGTCGGCTTGACCTCCACATCCAGATTGGAGACCAGGTCGTTGGCATTGCCGACAACGCTCATGACGCTAGGGACCATGACCTTATCTATATCTGAAACCAGGTGCTTGGCAGTATCGACGAGCTCCAATGTGAGGGGGATCACTTCCTTGACCTCAGGGGCCGTGATCAGAGCATCAATGTCATTCACGAGCTTGTTGGCGGAATCGACGAGCTGCTCAAGCTTCAACTTCTGAAGCTCGCCCACAAGCTTCTGAATTGTTGAAGGCACTGTTGGAATCTCGACAACCGAGGGATCGCCCCCGACCAGGCGCACGGGAGTATCTGGCTGAACGTCGAGCTGAATGGCCAATTGGCCGGTGACCAGGCTCTGAGAAACGAGCTGGGCGCGAAGTCCCAGATCGATCAGTTTATTCATTCGCTCCTTAAACGTCCCCTGCAACACTCCAATGATATCGAGCTGATCCGGCAAGATCTCAAAGTAGACCGGGATCCGCGAGGTTAAGGTTTCGGCAAAAAATTCCACCTTGATGTCCGTCACGGAGCCGATCGGTACGCCCCGGAATGTCACCGGCGCTCCGATGCTCAGCCCGTTTAGCGAGCCCTCAAAGAACGCGACGGAGTGGTTGGCTTTCTGGAAGAACTTGCCGCTGCCGAAAATAACAAGAAAGGCGGCGAGGAGGACGACCGCCCCGACGACAAATACCCCGATCCGCGTTGGGTTGGCTTTGGCGCTCATTGTTTTCCCCGTCCTTTCAGGCTGCTTTCGGCGCCGGCTCGCCGCGACGCAGGAAAGTGCGAACCTTTTCGCTCTCCGACTCGATCAGCAGACTCTTGGGCGGCCCCATGTCCAGCATCGTCTTGGTGTCGGCATCGAGGAACACCGAGCTGTCGGCGATAGTGAAGATGCTGGCAAGCTCGTGCGTGACCGCGACGATGGTGCAATTCATGCTGTCCCGGAGTTCCAAGATCAGCTCGTCTAGACGGCGGGCGCTCAAGGGGTCGAGGCCGGCCGAGGGCTCGTCGAAGAACAGAATGTCTGGGTTAAGCGCGATCGCACGCGCGAGGCCGGCCCGCTTGCACATGCCGCCGCTGATCTCGGATGGATAGTAATCCTCGAAGCCACGAAGCCCTACCAGTGCCAGCTTCAAAGTGACAATTTCGGCGATTTCAGTTTGTGATAGGTCAGCATATTGTTGCAGAGGTAGGGCAATGTTTTCAGCGATTGTCATGGAACTCCACAGTGCCCCCGATTGGAACAGGATCCCAAATCGGCGGCGCATCTCCCTGCGACGGTCCTCGTCGACGCTCCAGAATCCCACGCCGTCATAGTAAATGTCGCCGCGGGCGGGATGATTAAGGCCGATCATGTGCCTCAGCAGTGTGGACTTGCCGCAGCCCGAATCCCCCATGATGACGAATATCTCGCTCGTACCGATCTTGATGTTGAGATTGCGCTGAACGACAAAATTGCCGAAGGCCATGTCGAGATCGCGGATTTCGATTCTAATGTCGCTGTCGGGCATCAAATTCAGATTCCCAGGAAGTTGGTGAGCACGGCGAATATGCCGTCAAGTGCGATGATGTAGACGATGCCGGTTACCACGGCTGAAGTCGCGGCGATGCCGACCGAGGCTGCACTTCGTCCGCACTGCAATCCGCGCAGGCAACCCGCGACGGCGACAACCCCGCCGAAGACCGCACCCTTGAACACACCCAAGAAAAAATCGGTAAGAGAGATCGCAGACCGGGTTTCCTCGAAATAGGCGACGGTGGTGATATCCAGTACACTGGCACCCACGAGCCAACCCCCGACGATGCCAATCACGTCGGCGTAGATCGTCAGAAGTGGCATCATCAAGATGAGCGCCAGCATCCTCGGCAATACCAGGAAGTCCACCGGTGGCACGCCTAGCGTCACCAGCGAGTCGATCTCCTCGTTACCCTGCATGGTGCCAATCTGGGCGGCAAAGGCCGCACCGGTTCGGCCCGCGATGACAATCCCGGTCATGATCGGGGCCATCTCGCGCAACATCGCAATGCCAACGAGATCGGCGACGAAGATGCCGGCGCCGAACTGCTCCAGCTGAACGGCGCCGACGAAGCCGAGGATCATGCCTACGAGCAGGGAGATGATAGTGACGATTGGCAAAGCGTTCGCCCCGCACTCCTCGATCGTCAGCCACAGGTCGCGGCGCTGATAGATGGCGCGGCCTTTGAAGAGGCGGCCGAACATCAGCGTCACCTCGCCCAGGAAGGTGATGACCTCGCGCGCGTCCTTCAATTGAGTCAGCACCGACCGGCCGACGGTTTCGAAGAACGACGGCCTTTCCGCACTCCGACTGGCGCCCGATCGTTCGGGAACCGCCAGAGCGAGATCGACGAGCCGGCGGGCACCTTCCGGCAGACCCGACGTGTCGAGCTTCAGACCTTGGCCCTCACAGGCCTCTCTGAGACGCATCAGGTAGTTGACGAGGGCGTCGTCCCAGCGTCCGAGCCCATTGGTGTCGATCAAGATTTCGCCGGGCCGATGCTGCTTAAGTTGTTGAACGACGTCATCGGTCGCCGGCATGCCTCGCTTGAGAACCCAGTTTCCTGAAAGCGCCAGAGTAACAGCGCCGTTGCCGCCATCGAAAATATCGAGACCAAAAGCACTGGCAGTTGGCTTGTCGATTTTCTGGGCCATCAAGCTATCTGGATGTCTTTTCGATGTCGAACGCTCCGAGCGCGATCCGGGCCACTCCCAATTGGCAGAAGCGGACTCAGAATCCAGGCTCAAATGTCAGGTTCGATCCACTAGACCGCCCTCTCGGGCTCAGTCGTTGAAACTGACCTCGACGCCGCCCGGGGCTGGGCCCGATACCTTGAAACCGGTTCCCTTCATACGAAGTTTGACGACAACGCACCGGGCGTTGTTTGCAACCGCCTCACCCTTGCCGAGGGGGCCCAGGTTGATGTTCGTGGAAGCCCCGTAATAGGTCCCCTCGAAATCGTCGACATTCGTCAGGTTGTAGACCTCGCCGATAAATTCGTTCTCGGCGACGCCGGTTTCCAGGGCCTTGGCGCCGATCACATGGAACCCGAGCCGCTCGCCACTCGCGAGGGTCAGAACGCCTTTGCCCCAGCGCGCGCTGACGAGAAAGCCGATGGTTTTGACACTACCAGTGACGGTGCCTGAAGGGGTCGCGTTTTCGATATCGACACCACAGGTCTCGTGCTCGCTGGCATGGGCGCCGTTAATGCCAAGCCCGAGTGCTACAACTCCTGCCGCAGCAGTCTTCATGATTCTTGCATGCATTGTTTGCTCCTTCTCTGTGATATTAACCGGTGTTCCCCATATGAATGATTGCAGTCATCTGTAGCATCGCGCACATGATGGACGACCCCAATCAATACTGCTTAGCACTTCGGGGCGGTGTGCTTGTGCAGTTTTGGCGGCTTGGCTGTGCCGCCGTGCTCCTTCAGGTAGTCGCAGGCGTCGATCACATCCTGGGCCAGTTGATCCACCACGGTTCGGTTCAGGTGTGGTCGCAGCACGATCCGCAGGGAATTCACGGATTCGGCGTTGGCCGGCATGGTATAGGCCGAGAGCACCCAGCCCTTTTGTCGCACCTTGAATGAGACATCGAATTCATTGAAACTCTTTATATCGTCGTGAAGCGTAAGGGCAACAACGGGAATACGCTGGGTCTCATTCATGATGGTGAAATAACCACTGTCTACGAGTTTGTCCCGCAGACGCAGCGTGTTCTGCATGGTGATCTTCATGATTTTTGTGTAGCCCTCTTTGCCATGGCGCAGGAACTTGTAAGCCTGGGCGATGATCGGCGCCGCGTTGCGACTGAAGTTCAGCGTAGCCGTAGGCGACTCGCCCCCAAGATAGTTCACATAAAAAATGAGTCCTTCGTTGAAAATAGACTTCTCGCGGAACACCACCCAGCCGAGGCCGGGGTAAACCAGGCCGAATTTATGGCCGGATGCATTGATTGAGGCCACCCGTGGCAGTCGGAAGTCCCACTCATAGTCCGGGTAGAGGAACGGATTCACAAAACCGCCGGACGCACCATCGATGTGCAACGGAATGGATATGCCGGTCCTTTTCTCATACTCGTCTAACCAGTCGTGGATTTCCTGGATCTCATCGTCCTCGCCGGTGAAGGTCTGTCCGGCGATCGCCACGACGCAAATCGTGTTCTCATCCACATACTCGTCCAGGTGGTCCGCCGTCAGCCGGTAATTGCCCGGCTTCACAGGCACGATGCGATCTTCCACATCGAAGTAGCGCATGAATTTTTTCCAGACGATCTGCACGTTGCCGCCCGTGACCATGTTCGGCTTCGATGCATCCTTGGCCGCGGCTTCGCGCGCCTGGCGCCAGTTCCACTTGTGGGCGAGGCCGGCCAGCATGCAGGCTTCCGAGCTGCCGATGGTCGCCGCGCCGTAAGGTTCCGCGCCTTTCGGGCCGTTCCAAAGTTCATGTAGCCACTTCACGATGACCTGTTCCATTTTGTAGGTATTTGGAAACATGTCATGGTCCACATAGTTGATGTGGGCGTGGTCGTGCATGAGTTCGCGAACTTCCCGCTCCATGTAGGTGGTCACAAAGCTCGACAGGTTGAGCATCGGGTTTGCGTCGGTCCACATGGCCGCTTCGACAATTTGATGCGCCGCACGCGCCGAAATGGACTCCTGCGGGAACTCGTCCTCGGAAATCTCCATATTTATTTCTTCGTAGGGAGTTCGATGCACCTCTTTAATGCTCATTTAAATTCTCCTCTAGTGATGTCGAGCTGACCTTCCAAGATGCCGGCCAGTAAAAAAAAACCGTAACGGAACCCAGCTCGAAGTTCGAGACGCGAACCTTGCCCAGTAAGTAGCCGATGCTGAGGGTCAGGAAGATCGCCAATTCGGGTTTTTCCCGGAGCGTATTCACAATTAAATCAATCAAGGTCGCCTCCCCTACTTTGCTGGTCAGCCTTCCAAAAAGTCACCAGGACGAAGTGTTGGTCGCATCGGCCCGACGATCGATCTCGACAGAGGAACCTCGCCGCCCGCTTAACGAAATCGATCGGAAACTGCACGAGATGGTCTCATCACTTTCGACTGTAATGTCGTCTCGTCAGGTCAACGTAATCGATTTTTCTGAATTTTGCCACACGGCCACGTATGCATTTAACGACAAAGTTGCCAGAATTGAACGTTGATTGCGTTCGGTTTTTGTTGTCCGATACCTCCCAGGCTTAAGGTTTTTGTATGATTGGGTATCAATGTTGGAGCTTGCATATGGACGGTTGCGCGATCTCGGCAATCTGCCAAGGATTCTCAGGTCAATGGCAGGAGACGAAGGCGTCGCCGATGCTTTCACCCGACAGGGCCTGCCGTTGA